>Ga0075426_10000437_pt1 | contig 28918 bp, 25 predicted proteins | sample SoiMethybrSBSTD5_FD_75304 | JGI IMG/M metagenome (GOLD analysis project Ga0075426, IMG submission 75304) | Bulk soil microbial communities from a Populus tree surrounding site in Tennessee, USA - Soil MetaG P. TD hybrid SBSTD5 | ecosystem: Environmental > Terrestrial > Soil > Tree plantation...
TTGTCGCATGCAGCACGGCGAGATCCAGCACCTCGTCCTCGGTTCCGGAGATTGCGATGGTGCAGGGCTTGTCCGTCGGGAAATTGCGGCAGTCAATCACTTTGCGGGTTGAAGCCATACGGCCTCCTTTTGAAAACGCCGGGCAATTGTAGGCCGAATAATCCGTTCGTGCAAAGGCAGGGAGCGATGTGGCTCGCCTGACATCGTTCCGCTCCGGCTAGGCCCAGGACAGGGGAAACGATAAAAACCCTGTGCCATCCTCTCCCCGCCAGTGGGCGAAGAGCATAAACTCTTCCCGCCGCGGGTGCAAGTACCGAGGTTTGACGGGATCGGATTTCTGCGTGCTGGTAGGTATCGAATTTTGCGCGCGCAGGTGTCGCGTTTTTCGCGAGATTCAGGCATCGGATTTTGCGTGTGTGGAGTGGCTGGAATTGGCGTGGGGATGCGGGTTTTTTGTCGTTTGACTTTGGGGTGTGGCAATCCTACTATGCTCGTCCAAGACGGGCAGGAGTCCCGCCCGGATGATCGGACAGACCGTTTCTCACTACTGCATTATCCGCAAGCTGGGCGGCGGCGGGATGGGTGTGGTCTTTGAGGCCGAGGACCTGCGGCTCGGTCGCCATGTTGCCTTGAAGTTCCTTCCGGAAGAACTTTCCAAAGACCCTCAAGTGCTGGAGCGGTTTGAAAGAGAGGCGCGTGCCGCCTCTGCCCTGGACCATCCTAATATCTGTACTGTGTTCGACTTCGGCGAACATGATGGCCAGCCATTCATCGCTATGCAGTACCTTGAGGGCAAGACCCTGAAGCAGGTGATTGCTGGAAAGGCGCTGCCGGTTGACGAAGTGTTGGAACTGGGAATTCAGATTTCCGACGGCCTAGATGCTGCCCACTCAAAAGGAATTGTTCATCGGGATATAAAACCAGCAAATGTCTTCGTCACTGATCGCGGGCAAGCGAAAATCCTCGACTTTGGTTTGGCGAAGCTCGTGGAGGAGCGAAAGCACAGGGCCGAGGCCGTCGGGGCGTCAGCCGACCCGACGCTTCCATTGGAAAAACACCTGACAAGCCCAGGTATCGCGGTTGGGACTGTCGCCTATATGTCGCCGGAGCAAATCCGGGGAAAGGAACTGGATGGCCGCACGGATCTTTTCTCATTTGGTGCAGTGCTCTATGAAATGAGCACCGGGGCTCTTCCGTTCCGCGGCGAAACTTCCGGCTCTATCTTCGATGCGATTCTCAATCGCGCGCCTACCTCGCCCGTCCGCGTCAATCCCGAAATCCCGGCGGAACTGGAGCGCATCATCAACAAGAGTCTGGAGAAAGAGCGTGACCTGCGCTATCACTCGGCTGCGGAACTGCGGACTGACCTGAAGCGGCTGAAGCGGGATACGGAATCCGGGCGGAACGTGAGTGCCTCGACAATGCCGCAAGTACAGACGGAAATGCCCGAGAGTTCGACGTCTGTGGTGCGCCCGTCACGAAAGTGGCGAACAAAGATAACAGTAACTGCCGCCGCATTCGTTATCGTGGGCGCAATGGTTGCATTTTTCCTCACGCGTCCGCTGCCACTGCCTACCGCGGCCAATTATGTGCAACTTAGCAATGACGGCCGTCCCAAAGTGTCATTTGTGGGTTATGTGCCGTTCGTGACGGATGCGACCCGTCTTTATGTGTCTGAAATGAACACGTACACCTTCTCTCTTTCTCAAATTTCAGTTGCTGGAGGAGATACCGTTCAGGTTCAATCGCCTTTTCAGAACACGTACTTGCTGGATATTTCTCCGGATCGTACACAATTGCTCATCCAGAATTTTTCAGAGCCCGGGTCGGAAGGCCACATTTGGATCATGCCGGTAGTTGGGGGAGCACCACAGCGAGTCGGTGATATCCGTGCCCACGACGCAACGTGGTTTCCTGACCAACGGCGGATAATCTACGCTCAAGAAAACAAATTGCTCTGGACGACAACTGCGGGAACTGAATCGCACCTGTTTTTAACGTTGCCGGGTTTGGCACGATGGGTTCGTTGGTCACCCGACGGCGGCAGATTGCGATTTACGGTAAATGACACCACGACTAACTCAAACTCATTATGGGAGGTTTCAGCTGACGGCAGTAATCTCCACCCTCTGCTTCCGGGCTGGAACAACCCTCCCGGCGAATGTTGTGGCAACTGGATGGCGGATGGCAAGTACTTTGTTTTCCAGTCGACACAAAACGCCAGAACACAGGTATGGATCATTCCCGGCAAGGGAGGCAAATCCCAAGAGGCAAGAAATGAGCCAAAACTGCTGACCTCCGGCCCCCTGAACTACTATTCGCCCGTACCCAGCCCGGATGGCAAGAAGATTTTCATTGTGGGATCTCAGCCGAGGGGGGAGTTGCAACGGTACGAAGTTAAAAAACACCAGTTCACCCCATACCTAGCTGGCCTTTCCGCCGAAGGCATCGATTTTTCGAGAGACGGTCAGCAGATGGCATATGTCGCCTATCCAGAGGGCAGCTTGTGGCGTAGCAAACTCGACGGCAGCAACCGCTCGCAGCTCACCTCTGCTCCTATGCGGGTGTTTTTGCCACGCTGGTCTCCCGACGCAACGCGGGTTGCCTTTGCTGGCTCGGTCCCAGGAAAGCCATACAACATATATGTCATTTCTGCGGACGGTGGCAGCCCGGAACCGCTGACGGATGAAAAACACGACTTGGGCGACGTGAGTTGGTCCGCCGATGGGAATCAGTTGGTGTTTGGAGACATGAATTTTGCTGACCCGGATAGCACGACGATCCATCTGCTCGACGTGAAAACCCATCGCACTACTGTGCTTGCCGGTTCGAAAGGGCTCTTCTCGCCTCGCTGGTCCCCGGATGGCCGCTTTATTGCCGCTATTCATTCCAATAACGAGGGCTTCGCGATTTTCGATATCAGGTTGCAGAAGTGGAAGGAATTGCCTAGGGTTCTAGCTGGCTATCCGAACTGGTCACACGATTCAAAGTACATCTACTTTGATGCTGCGGGGGACGATCCGACGTATTGTCGTGTGCGCCTAAGCGACTACAAGTTGGAACGCATGGTGAGTCTGAAGAATCTCCGGCGGGCGGGTCTCTACGGCTGGACGGGTATCGCGCCAGACGACTCGCCGCTCCTGCTGCGTGATGTGGGTACTGAAGAATTTTATGCGCTTGACATGCAGTATCGTTAGCGCCCGGATGTGAATTGTTCACTACAAGGACTCGGGTTTTGTGAGATCTTGAGAAATAGAGCATTAGAGATTGGATTCTTAGGAAGGGCTGGCGATGGCGACCAGCCCTTTTCTTTTCCCATTGGGATTAATTGAGTCGCGTGTGTTGGATTTATTGAGGACGTGGGAAGCGGTGGTGGTCGAACCACCGCGCCCAAGGGACGGTGATCCACATAATAAGAGCGCCGGCGGCCAATGCTCTCACGCTCGGTGGCGGCCCAGCGAATAACGTGCTCACCCAAGCAACGAGGAGCAGCACGACGAAGGACCACAGTCCATAGCGTCCGACCGAATCTGCGGCACGAGTGGCCTCGGTGTATAGAAAGAGTCCTATGGCAAAGAATGCGAGTTCAACAATGATTGATCCCATCCACGAGTTCCACAGGCCGAGGCCGAATCGCACCTGTCCCCCGGGAACTATGGGCAGGTCGGGGCGGTGGACAATCGCATCGAGTACCCAATGTCTGAATACGACTAGCGCGACGACCCAGGCACCGCGACGGTATCAGTTGAATCAGGAAGTACGCGCCGCCAATAAGCACGGACCAACCAATGACAGTTACTAGACTGTGTGAGATCGGGTAATCGGTGAAGTCAAGCGGGGAGGCAGCCATTATGCCGGGCACGATACGCACATGCTCGATGCCGGCAAGCAGGACAATAGGCCAAATGAGATCAAGGAATTCGGTTGCGAAGACGAGGAGGCCGAACGACATTCGAGGGGCGAGTTTTTTTGCAGCGAAGGCGACGCCGAGGTGGCCGATGAACATGAATGCGAAAGAGTACTGCAGCGAGGCAAGAAATCAAAATGAAAACGACCGCAGATCAGCGGACTTGGATGGTCGTTGAGCACGAGAGATTAAGGTCGCTGAGAGCAGCGGGGCAACCCGGAGGGGATTTCAACACCTCTGTGTAGCAGGGTGCGGGCGTGGATGGCTTGGCCTCGACTCGCGGAGGGCCTGTGATTCTGCTACTTATCGTCGTGATTCTCTTGATTGCCGCATGGCCCTCTTGGCCATACAGCAGGGGCTGGGGATATTATCCGAGCGGCGGCTTGGGACTGATCCTCCTTATTCTTTTAATCCTTCTTCTCGTTGGGCGGTTGTAGCTCCTGCTATCTTTCACTGCCTCTCTTCGGGCGGACTCTTCCACGACGCGGGTGGGAGGTTTCGACGACCTGGCGATTCAGCGCTTCCTCCCCGGAAACCTTATCGGTCACCATCCGCGAAGAGCAGTCGTCGCAGAAATCGTCCGTGGCCGGTTTGCCGCAGGGCTTTGGACCGTGACCGTGTTTTTTGCTGGTGCAGGTGCACTTATTCATGCTGCGTCACGGTTCTTAATGGGTCGATCAGCTCTAGCTATGAATTTTGAAGGATCTTGATCGAATTCCAGCTTGCACTCGGGCGAGCAGAAATAATACATGCTGTTTTCCCGCTCCGCTTGGAGACTCTCCGGTACGTTGATCTCATCGATGTCGATGCCGCAAACGGGATCTCTGACCATGACTCCTCCTCGATCTTGCTGCTGTTTAAGTGGGATGTCCACTGTGCTCGCACAAGGTTGTTTCGCGGCGGGCCGTTGTTTGGTTTCGAGTGTTGCTCCCGGATCGGAACTTACTCCGCAACTAACCAGTCGAGTGCCTCTTCGCGTGTGTTGAACCGCGGGAAATCGCGCTGCGAAAATCTTTTTATCGCCTCGTAGAAGGCATTCGGCAAGCTATCCGCCCCGACTAACGCGGCCCGCTTCACATATGGTCGGTCCAAAGCAGTAACTTCCTTCGAGTGCGTTACCGATTCGCGGCTGATTTTTGCGCCAGTGATGTCAATGAGGATAAGTGCCGAATGGAGCGGTTGCGTGCTCACCAAAGCCCGAGACAGATCGGCTATACGTACGCCCTCTTCCGGCGTGGAATTGGTGGAGTCGATAAGAAGGACCTGCTTGCCTTTATGGGTGATGAATCGGACGCGATCCATAGCGCGCCTCCGGGACGCATTAAGAGGGCCGAACCGGACTGGTTTCGAATCGATATACACCTGATCCATGTTGATTGCAAGATCGGCGATATCTCCCGGGAGCGATACTTAGTTTAGCCGGATGGGATTTGCGGGGGTTTTTAAATCCCGAGTTTTGCGTATGGATGACTCGATCAGCTCGCGTGGGGGATGCCTCGAGTTTTGCATGTGTTTGGGTGCGGAAAGCCGCGGCGGGACGTGGGTTTTTTGAGTGTTTGACATTGATTGGGCGCAATCCTACTATGCTCGTCCAATACGGGCAGGAGTCCCGCCCGGATGATCGGTCAGACCGTTTCTCATTACCGCATTCTCCGCAAACTTGGGGGCGGAGGCATGGGTGTGGTTTATGAGGCGGAAGACCTGCGGCTCGGCCGTCACGTTGCCTTGAAATTTATATCCGACGAACTTTCCAGAAATGTTCAGGCATTGGAGCGATTTCAGCGTGAGGCACGGACTGCGTCTGCGCTGAACCACCCGAATATCTGTACCATTCATGAGATTAGCGAAGATGATGGACGGGTGTTCATGGTCATGGAGCTATTGGAAGGCGAAACACTCAAGCACAAGATTGCCGGCAGGGCGCTCATCATCGACACGATTCTCGATCTCGGCATTGACATCGCAGATGGTCTCGACGCAGCTCATTCGCGAGGTATTGTTCATCGGGATATTAAGCCGGCAAATATCTTCGTCAGCAAGCGAGGACACGCAAAAATCCTCGACTTCGGTTTGGCAAAATTGGTTCCTGCGTATCAACCTGTTCCGGAAAGCGATTCTGTTTTGCTCGCGGCCACACGCGAAGAGCTGTTGACTAGCCCGGGTTCTGCCGTCGGAACGGTAGCTTACATGTCTCCCGAACAGGTGCGCGGCGAAGACCTCGACGGGCGGACAGACGTATTTTCTTTGGGTGCGGTGTTGTATGAGATGGCCACAAGGCGTCAGGCCTTTACGGGGAACACAGCAGGTGTCATTCACGACGCCATTTTGAATCGACTGCCACCGCCCCCAGCGCGTCTGAATCCCGCACTGCCACCTAGATTTGAAGAGATTGTTCAGACGGCACTGGAAAAGGAACGGGAGCTGAGGTATCAGACTGCGGGTGAGATACGTGCGGATCTAAAGCGACTGAAAAGAGATGAGGCGTCCAGCGGCACAAGGGCGGCCGGACTAAGGCAAGTTCAATACGGAACGGGAAGAGTCGATGCTGCGACTGGGAAGCGTGCGTCTCATTACCGTCTGGTTCTCTTGGCCGCTGGGCTTGTTGTCCTGGCCGTCATTGCGGCCTTATATATCCCGAAGCTCGCATCGCGAAGTCCTCTTCCGACGTTTCAGGAGCTTACGTTCCAACGGGGTATTTTGCGCACGGCGCGTTTTGCCCCTGACGGTAAAACGATCGTCTACAGTGCTGCCTGGGGAGGACGCGCAAACGAAATTTTCGTCACTCGAGTCGAGAGCCCGGAATCCCGATCCCTGGGCCTGGCAAAATCCGAGTTGCTCGGGGTCTCTAGTGCGGGGGAGCTGGCCGTGCTAGTAAACGCCCGGCCGATTCAACTCTTCTCTATGATTGGAACCCTCGCGCGTGTCCCCTTCACAGGTGGGGCCCCGCGTGAAATATCTGACGATGTGGTCTGGGCGGACTGGGCTCCTTCGGGAGATCAGTTGGCGGTTGTGCGGGAAGTTCGGGGCCAGAGCCGACTGGAATATCCTATTGATCACGTTCTCTATCAAACCGCTGGATGGATCAGCCACCCCCGGTTCGCGCCGACAGGAAAATGGATTGCCTTCCTTCATCATCCCCTTAGAGAAGATGATCTCGGTTCAGTCGTTGTGGTGGATTTGGCCGGCAAGCAGAAGGTACTCGCGACCGGTTTCAATTCAATTCAAGGGCTTGCTTGGTCACCGAATGCGAAGGAAGTGTGGTTCAGCGGTTCACGCGAGAGCGGCATCCGGGGGTTATACGCGGTGAATCTCTCTGGACGAGAGCGAATGCTGTGGCGCGAGTCGGCTGCGCTGACCATTCACGATGTCGCGCCCGACGGCAGAGTGCTTCTTGCCCATGACAGCCGGCGGCGAGGCATGTCCGGTATGGCCGGCGGGGATAAGCATGAGCACGATCTTTCGTGGCTTGACTGGTCCATACCTGTTGATCTTGCTGCAGATGGGAACGAACTCCTTTTCACGGAAGCGAGCGCAGGAGGTGGCAGCAACTACAGCGTATACTTGCGGCCGACTGATGGGGGCGAAGCAGTACGGCTCGGTGACGGCAACGCGCTGGCCCTTTCGCCAGACAACCGGTGGGCTTTGGCAAATTCGCCGGCCGACCTCGCACAAGTATCTCTATTGCCCACACGCGCTGGACAGCCCGAGTCATTAGCGAACAACGCCATTAACAAAATAGCAGCGCGGTGGTTTGCTGACGGCAAGCACCTGGTGTTTTCCGGGTACGAGCGAGGTCATGCCGCCCGCCTCTATGTGCAAGAACTGCCTGCTGGAATGCCGCGTCCTATCTCGCCGGAGGGAACTAATGCTGCGGCTTTCGCTCCTACTCCAGATGGTCGCGCTGTAGCTGGCGTTGGACCAGACATGAACGGATATCTTTTCAAGGTAACGGGCGATGAACCGAAGCGGATCACCGGTTTCGAAACTGGAGAACTACCAATCAGCTGGAGTAGCAATGGCAAATCTTTACTCGTCTATCGTTATGGCGAGATCCCGGCAAACATCCAACAACTCGATGCAACTACTGGACGCCGGACTATTTGGAAACGATTGATGCCGTTTGATCCCGCAGGCGTGCATCTCATCGATCACATCCTGATAACGCCTGACCTTCGCGCCTACGTTTATGGTGATCGCCGGGTCCTTTCCGATCTTTTTCTCGTGAAAGGCATTAAGTGACCGTGCGCCAAAGTAGGCCTTAGGCGATTTGTTTCACAGACACACCCTAGGGCCATTTCTGGGTTGGGATTTTTAGTCCTGTCGTTGCGTCCTTGCGGGCCTCTGATTCATTCTTGGCGGGCTCGTTCGAAGCAGTATCTTCTCCTTCCAGCATGGGTCCGACGAGACGGAGTGCCTCCACCTCGGCCTTCACCTTCTCCAGTTCGCGCTCTTTCTCCCGCAGGACTTGGTAGGGATTTCGCATGCGCACCTCTCTTGCTCGCTTAAGTAGGTAGGATTTTAGGCCATTCGCGGGATGGGGTTCAACGATTCCGGGGAGTTTACTGGCCGAAGTATTGGCCGGCGATCCAGCCGCAGAGGGCGATTACGGCAAAAATGATTAGGATCCAGATGTATACAGTCCAACTGGTGCGGACGGTACGTCGAAGTTCCGGGAGATCGTCGTGCCCCTTCATACTGCTGGGCTCGGTTCGCGTGTGTTTGGGCTCGGGCCGATGGCCTTAGCGATGGATTAGCTGCACTTCGTTGCGGGAGATACTGGTCCCGATAAACCAGCCGAAGAAGGACATAATCCCGAGTATCATCATGATCCAAGCAAAATAGAGAAAAAGGCGGGAGCATGAGACTCCCGCCGCGGAATGCTGACGTGCTTACGGCAAGAAAAAGCCGTTCCGTTCCGTTCCCATTTCGGCAAAAACGTCTGCCGAACTCGCGTTGTTGATGGTGAAGGTCACCCCGTCCCTCACCACAGTGAAAGACCCAGTGGCAATGGCGAACTGAATCTCGGCTGCGAAATTGGAGGGGTCAGTGGGATCGGACGATCCAGGCCTGAAGTGCTGTACCTTGCCAGTCGGGGTCCAGGTAATGTCGAACGTCGCACTGGCGTAGTCGGTCCCTGGTCCAAAGAAAAACGTGTTGTCGATGGTGCCCGCTTCGGTTAGGTGGAGGCGCGCCGTTCCGTTGCTCACGAATAGAGCGTAATCCGGAACTGCGAGAATCCAGAAGAGACCTGATTGGGAAACGTGCCCATTGAAATCGTGAACTTGCGCTCCCGAACTGGGATCGTACAAGTCAATTCATATGAACACGAATGTGCCACGATGGTGGGAGCCATCGGCGGCAACGTACTCACCCTGGAACACCCGCATGTCGGTGCCGACGATGTAGCTGTTGCCATTGCTGTCCGAGGCCGTTCCCGCCAGATACCCCAACGCGGAGAACCCCCGAAAATTCGTGATGCCATTCAATTCAACATCGAGGCCTTGGAACCCGAGATCAACTGGGCCCGGAGCGAAGATATGGACTACCGGCGCTAGGCCGCCGGGAATGGGCACCGGGTCGGTGTCGCGCGTTGATACCGCTGCTACTGCGCTGGTGTCGAACGCGGAAACAGGTATCGCGGTGCGAAGATGGTGAGCAAACATTTTCGCGATTTCCAACTGGGTCTGTGCTTGGCTGGGCGCAGCGGAGAGGACAAGTAGCGCGGAAGAACACGCCAGCATTGTAATTCGCGCTGTGGCCCACCAACCGCGAAGCGGAGATGGATCACTGGGTCGCATCTGCATAGCGACCTCCTTTTTCTTTGTCTCGTATTTTCCCAGAATCGGCCGCGAATTGCGTGCTTAAGGTAGGTAGGGCGGAGCTATGGTCCCGCCCCAGACGGGAGGAATTCTGCTCTTTACAATCGGTGCAAGTCAAGGAAATTCTATACTTTTCCGAGTGGGCAAAGACTTGCACGTGGGAGATCGGCAGGATCGGCACGAATTAGAAAGACCGCGTGTTAGCGGTCCGGGGTGTTGTTGCGGTCCGGCGATGCTGGTCTATTTTGGGTGTTCGGGTTTGGCGGCGAGTTGCGCATGATGGGCATTCACCCTCTTCAATTATATATAGAGGTCTATATATAGAGGTCGCAGGGGGGAGATGGCGAGCGGTTATCGGTCACTTAGCACATCGGCTTGCAGCATCCTCGCTTTCGGAAATGCTGTCGCAGAACTGCTGGCGAGCTACATTAACGGCGGAGTCTGGGTCATGAGGCGAACCATACTGCGACCACCGAACGCGCTCCACACTGTGAGTCGCGGGTCCTGTCTCTGCGCGTGGCGGTGCTTCGCGGCATTTATGATCCCGGCAGATATATGCCCCTGTGAGGTGACCGATCATGCCGCCGACGAAGACATCCGAGGGATAATGCTGGCGCGCGGTAACGCGGAGGACTGAAGTAACGCCCGCGCCTCCGAGCGCAAGATATCTCCAGAGATACCCGGGGTATTCCTCGCCGAGGACCGCGGCCCATGCTGTCGCGATTGCAGAGTGGCCTGATGGAAAGGACGTTTGGCCATCGAAGAAGTCGCCATTGCTGCCCGGACCGGGCCGCTGGCGCCGGAAGATGTATTTCAGGGCACCTACGGACCCGAGTCCAAATCCCATCGATTCCCATTCGCGCACGGCATCGTCCCGTCGCTGGCGGTTGTGCTCATGGCATCCGACGATGTATTTGATCGTGGAGGTGCCGATGGCGGCTCCCACCAAGATGTTGGAAGCGTAGCGGCTCGCGCGGCGATCTCCTTCGTCTGCAGTGATGCTGTCGCTGACCTGGGTGTCGGTGGCGATCAAGGCAGCGGTTACACCGGAGAATACAAGCAAGTATGCGCCATCGCGCTTGTTCAGATGGCCCAGCTTCGCCGGGGATTTGGCTATCGCTTTCGCATATTGCCCAAAATCACGGACTGCTTGCCGCGGAACTGAAAGGTCCAAACACTTGAATTCTTGCGCGCGGCCTCTCTGGGGAACCCAGCAGCAGAGGAAGACGAATAGGACGAATCGCAGCATTCGCGGATGGATCATGCAAGCTGAGATGCTTGCAGCTGCATCCTATGCTGCCGCGGTCTTGGCAACAGATTTTGCGGCCTATGCGGGGGCGGCATAGCCATTGTCCGGATGTTCAATGCCCGTTAGGACAATTTCTCGACAGGCGCAAATGTGAGAAAAAGGTAATGCAGTACTTGGCGTTCGGCAGCCCGGTCCAACGGTGCAGAAATGGAAGAACGGCGCAAATCCCCACGCCTTTCGCTTGCGATCCCGGTGTTTGTGCGCGGCTTGGACCCGGAAGGCAACGAATTTCTGGATCTCGGCTCGATCCTAAACGTCAGCGCAGGCGGAGCGCTTTTTGCGGTCCACAGACATCTGCAGCATGGCTCCCGCATTTCACTCGAAATCCCGGCGGCATTTCCACACGAAAAGCTTGGAGCGCATGCGAAACGGAAGTTCCGCGCACGCATTCTACGCGCGAATGGCCGGAAACACTTCTTCCGGTATGCGGCGCGGTTCTATTCGGCGAGAAGTGAGTAAATCTCATTTCAGCGGTGAGGACAACCGGGCCAGCAGCAGGGACGGCGTATTCCTTCCTTAAGTTCCGTACGCACCCGCTCAATGTGCTGCCTTCGGGTTTCCGGTTTTTTCACGGAGATAACCCAGCAGATCCACTCATTACGCGCGAGCGGCGTAATATCCTCCCACTTTGCCAGGGCCGCCGGGTCGGAAATGAGAACCTTTCGTAAATCCGCCGGTACGGGATGTAGCGCGCTGGGGGAGAGCGCTTTCGTGGGCATGGATCATTCTACTGCGTTGCACCCGGAGGTGATTTTACCTCTTGGGGATCGGGCTCCTGAGGAAGTTTTGGTGTAGGAAGGAGACGCCTTCGCGGGAAGCGGAGGCGTTTTAGATAATGTAAGATCTGCCCGCTTGGAGCACCTGCGGCACGGAAGGGGGCGCAATGAAAAAGGGATATTGGGTGGTGGGTTATAGGTCGCTTTCGGATGGGTCGGCGGTGAAAGCGTATGCAGCGTTAGCAATTCCAGCGATTCAGGCTTTCGGCGGGCGTCTTTTGACGGGGCCAGCGAGTGAGGTAACTGCCCACGAAGCCGGAGTGGAGCAGTTGACTATCGTTGTTGAATTCGAGAGCTATGATATCGCGCGGGTGGCTTACAAAAGCGACGCATACAAGGAGGCGCTTGGCGCGCTCGGCTCCGGCGCGGAGCGTGATTTTCGGATTGTTGAGGGGGCGTGAATCTGGTGCCGGAGGAATGCAGGAGCTATCCGGCAGCGCTTCCCATCTATGAAGACATCCTTCCGCACGTCCCTACTATCACCCGATTCTGTGATCCTCGTCACATCAGGCAGTGCCGATCAAGACTAGCATTTCACACCCGAGAAGATAACGGTCAGATTCCTTTTCGCCCTATTAGCGCGTCGGAGCAACAAGATCGTGAGACACACGCGCGTCATTGTCACTCATTACGGCGGGCCCGATGCATTGCAGGTGGTTGAAGAAGACTGCCCCGAGCCCAAGCGCGGCGAAGTGCGCGTGAAAGTCCTCGCTGCAGGCGTCTCGTTGCCCGACATCATGATGCGCGAAGGCATTCACCCCGAGACACCCCGCCTGCCCTTCACACCGGGTTGGGATCTCGTTGGCGTGGCGGACCGGGTCGGCGATGGCGTCTCCGGAATCGAAGTAGGCCAGATGGTTGCCGCCCTGCCGATCCACGGTGCGTACGCGGAGGTCGTCTGCCTGGACAGACGAGAACTGGTTCCCGTGCCGTCCGAGTTGGATGCTGCCGAGGCAGTCAGTCTCATCCTTAACTATGTCACCGCGTACCAGATGCTCCATCGGTCCGCTAAGGTCAAACCGCGCCAGCGTGTGCTGATCCACGGAGCAGCAGGCGGAGTCGGCACGGCACTGCTGCAACTAGGCAAAGTTGCAGAGCTTGAGATATATGGGACCTGTTCATCGCGGGGAGCGTCGGCCGTTTCGGGTCTCGGCGGTGTCCCGATTGATTACGAGCATCAGGATTTCGTGAATGAAATTCACCGCCTCACAGGGGAGGGTGTAGACGCCGTCTTCGACGGTATCGGCGGAGCTAACATCTGGCGTTCTCGAAAGGCCGTGCGTCCCGGCGGGAGGGTCGTGGCCTACGGCCTTACTTCCTCTCTGAAGGGAGGGCGACTGGATTCAGGCCATTCGGACGGCCGGCATCGCTTTCGTGAAATCCGCATATTCGGGTTGTATATTGCCGGCGGCTGGCTTCTGCCGGGACGGAAACGCGTAGTCCCCTACAGCATCCAGTGGCTGAAACGCTTGAAACCGGCAGTTTTCCGAAAAGATTTGATGGCCCTTTTTGATCTTCTTGAACACGAAAAAATTAAGCCGCTCATCGCGCAGCGATTCCCTCTTTGCGAAGCAAGACGAGCGCACGAGTTGCTCGGAAGCGGCGGTATCACCGGCAAGATTGTGCTTATTGCTAATCAGTCCTAAGCCGCGCGCGAGCGGAGTCAAAGGAGAACGGTCTTATTTCAAGGGTCGGCGGAGTATTGCCGGAGGGCTTTGTCGAGGGTGCTAGTTCCAGCTGTCGGCAAAGGTCTTCAATTCGGGCGCGATTTTCTGTGGTGAAGCGGACGCAACGAACTGCCGTAAGATACTTTTGATTTCCTGAGAGAGACTCCCTACATTCCAGCCCTTTTCGGGAGGTGCTCCCGCAATTCTCTTGCGAGTAAGATGACTAACTTCCTTGTGCGCTCGGACGCGAGCTGAGGAAAGGGTCGTCGAGATGGTGGATATTGTCGCCCACCGAGCCGGATCATCAAAAAATTCGGCAGCTACGACATCATCGGCCTGAATCTGCGTGGGGTAAAAGAAGTCGATCAGATTACGGAGGTGAATCGCAAAGGATTCGATGAGGGCGTTCCGCAACGCCTGGGTCATTTGAATCGGCGAAATAAGTGCCCCACCGACGCTACGAAACATCCAGAGCTCGTATACAACGTGCTCTCTTGAATATTCGCTTAGCTCCTGGTCAGTGAGGGGTGGCAGTTGTTGTTTTTTGCTCATACGTCGAGAATTTGTTCGTGGAGGGGTATTGCTTCGTGACTAGTAAAAGGCCCAGTCATTCATTGCGGGAGATGAGCCAATGAGGCAGTAAATTGATTCGGCCAATTGCGCGACGACATAAGCAGTCGCACGAGTATGTCCCTCCACTAAAATGATCTCATCGTTTCTGCCCTGAACCGCGATCAACTCCGGATACCTTTTGCCCTTTCTAACCTCTTCTGCAACTGCTTTGATATGTTCATTCACATTCTCAGGAGCTTTGATGGAGTCGATGTTTTGTGCGCCATCCAGTACGCGTCGAGAGCCATTCGTCAGGATTATCCAAGTTCTGAAGTTTGCATACCTAAAATTAGTAAAGTCTTCTAAAGTAAGAGCCACCTTCCTCCATGCGACATCTCTTGGAAAACCGGGGAAGAGATAGGCGTCATGGCCATAACCTCGTACAGCCATGAGAAGGTCTCGGCGAATTGTATTTTCTCGCTCCGATCCGAGGTCAGGGTGATCGATGATCGCCCGCGAAGCACCCAATTGCGCAAAAAACTGCTCATAAATTCTTCCGAACCTCTGCGAATCGATTTCAGCTCTCAAGAAGGAGAGCACCACGTCGTTTTCAGAAGCAGGTCCGAGTTCTCTCATATTTAATAGCCGTCAGCCTAGCAGGGAACCGGGCAAGGTCAAGTGGGGCATATAGCACATTTTGGGTCGGGAGGCGAGGTTTTCTGATTCGTGTTCTGCTTACGGAAGGTCTGAAGATTTTTGGTGCGGGTGGGGCCTTCCTGTGGTATATGGTACGGGTTCGAGATCAAGAAAAAATAAAGAAAAGTTAAAATCCGGCTAAAGCCGGAATGGGCGGATTTTTTGCGGGTTTTTCCGTTTCGGGATACCATGAAAATGCCCTCGGAATGCCCGCGAGATTTTTGATTGCCCGGCTTGCAAGTGCGGTATTATCAGCTGCTTACCTCCCCCGTAATTTCAAGTTCCATGGACCCTGTACCAATGTTCAAGGCGACGCCTGCCAAATCGGAGTACGTCACCCGAAAACAGATCGTCGACCGCAGGTTGAAGGACGCCGGCTGGAAGGTCGTGCGTTTTGACACTGAGCACCCGAAGCCGCTCTCCCTTTTAGAGCGGTGTGCTATTGAGGAATATCCGACCGAAGCGGGTCCGGCGGATTATGCGCTCTGTGTGGGCGGCAAGATCCTCGGGATCGTGGAGGCCAAAAAGCTCACGCTCGGCCCGGAAAATGTCCTCATGCAGGCGGAGCGGTATTCGTGGGGGCTTCTTGATTCACCTTTCGATTTCCGGGGCTTTCACGTTCCGTTTCTGTATTCCACGAATGGCGAGGTGATCTGGTATCACGATGTCCGCGATGAATTGAACCGGTCCCGCGAAGTCCAGGGTTTCCACACGCCGGATGCCCTCGCCGAATTTCTCGTGCGGGATTTTGACGGCTCCCTCGCAAAGCTCGCGATCCTGCCAAACGATCACGCGAAGATTCTTGCTCGCCCCTATGAAGGCGAGGCAAACGCAGAGGTAGAGAAGGCGATCCGGGAGCGGAAGCGCCAGATGCTCGTTGCGATGGCGACGGGGACGGGCAAGACCTTCACGATGGTGAACGAAGTCTATCGCCTGATGAAGTCGGGCGTCGCGAAGCGCATTTTGTTTTTTGGTTGACCGGCGGGCGCTTGCGGCGCAGGCGGTTCGGACATTCGCATCGTTTGAGCCGGAGCCGGGGCACAAGTTCAACCAGCTATACCACTTGTACAGCCAGCGTTTCCATCGCGAGGACTTCGGAGAGGACGAGAAATTCGATCCCACGGTGCTGCCGCCTTCGTATCTTCTTGCGCCGAAGCCGGGCGATGCATTCGTGTACGTCTGCACGATCCAGCGCATGGCGATCAATCTTTTCGGGCGCGAAGTGGTGCTCGGAGACGATGAGGAGTCCCCGGACGAAGATGCAGATGAGTTAAAGAATATTCCGATCCATGCGTTCGACTTGGTTATTGCGGATGAGTGCCATCGGGGGTATACGGCAAAGCAGTTTGCGATTTGGCGCAGGACCTTGGAGCACTTCGACGCGGTGAATATCGGGCTTACTGCGACGCCCGCCTCCCACACGACCTCCTATTTCAAAGACATCGTATATAGATATGAATATGAGCGCGCCATCCGCGAAGGATACCTTGTCGACTACGACGTGGTTGCGGTGCACTCCGACGTGCGGGTGCACGGCATTTTCTTGAAGGAGGGCGAGGAGGTTCAGTACGTCGATAAGGAATCCGGGGTCAAGCAACTGGATTTGCTTGAGGACGAGCGACAGTTTGATACCACCGAGATTGAACAGAAGGTCACCTCGCCGGATTCGAACCGGAGGATTTTGGAAGAGTTGAAGAAGTATGCGCTCGAACACCAGGAGCGCTACGGCCGATTCCCGAAGACGCTCATCTTTGCGGCAAATGACCTTTCCCACACATCGCACGCGGACCAACTGGTGCGGACCGGACGGGAGGTGTTCGGGCAGGGTGACGATTTCGTCCGCAAGATCACGGGCCGCGTCGACCGGCCGCTCCAATGGATTCGGGAATTCCGCAACCGGAAGAATCCGGCCATTGTTGTTACAGTTGACCTTCTCTCCACCGGCGTGGACATTCCCGATCTTGAGTTCATCGTTTTCCTGCGTCCCGTGAAGTCCCGCATTTTGTTTGAACAGATGCTCGGGCGCGGGACGCGCAAAGGCGACCAGTGCCCGGACAAGTCGCACTTCACCGTCTTTGATTGCTTTGACGGTTCCTTAATCCAGTATTTCAAGCAAGCGACCGACATCACGGCGGAGCCCGTCGAGAAGGAATCGCGGACGGTTGCGGAACTTATTCAGGATATTTGGGACAACCGGGACCGCGACTACAACGTGCGCTGCCTCGTGAAGCGCATGCAGCGGATCGAAAAGGAAATGTCGGGCGACGCGCGGGAGAAGTTCGCGGCGTTCATTCCCGAAGGGGACCTCGCTGGCTTTGCGCGGGATTTGCCTTCGGATCTGAAGCGGAATTTTGCGGGCGCGATGAAGGTTTTGCGCGACCCGAATTTTCAGGAACTTCTGGTCAAGTACCCGCGGAAGCGCGATGCCTTCGTGGTTGCGATGGGGGCGAAGGACGAGGTTGCCTCTTCATGGCTCATTCGGGGCGCGGACGGAAAAGAATACAAGCCGGAAGATTACCTGACCGCGCCCAAAAGCCGAAGAGATCGAAGCGTCGGCAGCACATTGGGCAACAGATCACCCATGGCATGGACCACCACGACCACGGCGAAGTTGCGGGTGCGAGCCCAAAGGACACCCAAAAAGAAACCCGCGACCGAGGTAATCACAATCGAGTAGCCAACCGCCATCAAAAGCGAGGGATGTGGCGGGAGTCCCTCTTGCGTGAGTCCGGTGCGAAGATACAGCCCCGGTGCATGTGCGAGGCCGAAGATCACGGACATGAGGACAATTGCGCCGAGTTCGGAGCGAAGAACCGCAGAAAGCCTCGTCTGCAAGAGCACGCGGAAGAAAAACTCTTCCACCACCCCAGCTTCCAGCACCAGCCAAATGAAGGCAAGCGGGGCTCCATACAAAAGGACCGACGGTGGAATATGGGCGCTCACGATGTCCCGCAGGCCACGCCCGAGGAGCGCCTGGAACGCAAGCAACAAAATGGACATGCCAACGATCACGAGCAGGTGACGAGTCCGCGTTGATATCGGAGCCAACTGGCGCACGCCGTAGCCGAAGTGCGTCAGCATGATCGCTGCGGGTACTACGACGAAGACGAGGAGCTTTGCCGCCAAGATCGCGAATGCGTTTTCGGGATCGTCGGGAACGTAGCGGTGGAGAAGATCAAGGCCCCACGTAGCGAAGGCGATAACAGGCAGTAGGTAGATTGCAACCGCGGCAAGCTCCTGATTGGGCTTTATGACTGGGGAATGGAGCGGTTGGACGCCGATGGAGAGGAGCCAAACCGCAAGCGAGAATCCGAGGCCGACGATTGCGAGGACCATCAGCGGTTCGGCTATATCAAAAGCGGCGGTCCGGCGCATGGCGAGCAACATCCATGCGTAAAGGATCAAGTATGCGACGAGCAGCCCAAGCCCGATCTGCCGAGGGATCGATTTTCGCAGCGCCGGTTGAGCTGAACTCATGAGGTTGGTTACGAAGCAGTTTCGCGAATTGTTCGAACACTGTCGAGAGGAAAACGACCTCACAAACACGGGTGATGAAGCTCACAGACAAGGCGTGATCTCCGATGTAATCGTTCTTCCCACGCTTCTGTACGGGAGCTACGGAGCAAGGGGGTGGCAGATGCTCAGGGGCTCCGATACTGTGGGACTCGTTGGATTCATGATGATGGTCGCAGGCGCTGTGTTATTTCTTTATAGCGAAGACCTACTGCCTCTCTACTGGCTTTTAGGTACAGTCGGATGGTTCAGTGGTTTCGGCATATTTTTGGGGTGGACATTTTGGCGGGCTGGCACACTGACTGCCTTCCACCGCAAAGCATAGGCCCAGATTAGCTGGCGACTGCGAGAGCCCGTTAAAACGGCAACTTCATCCGGCTGAGTGCCTTCTCCGTGTCGCGCGACGGCTCCAAATACTTCTGCGTGGTGGCAAGCGACTCATGCCCCAGCCATGACTGCACCGTCCGCACATCGATCCCGGCGCGGAGCCACCGGGTCGCTGCCGTGTCGCGGAAGCGGTGGAGATGCCATTCCTCTTTATTGAGCCCGGCAAGGTCCGCGACGTATTTGCAGCGGTCGTGGAGGTAAGCGGGGCTTGCAAGAGAGTCCTTCTTTTGCGGCGAGGAGAAGACGAGTGGCGAGCTGGCCTCTTTCTTCCGGTGCTTCTTTAAGATCGCGACCACCTCCGCGGTGAGCGGCACGGTGCGCTCCTCCCAATCCTTCGGCGTGAACCCATATTGCGGCTTTGCGGTTACAGTGACGCGGCGACGCGCAAGATCGAAGTCTGACCATTCAAGGGTCCGCATCTCGCCTTTTCGCAAGCCCGTGGCAAGGAGAAGCGAGAAGAAGGCGCGGTCCCAATCCGTGCATGCGCCGAAGAATTTTTTCAGGTCCGCATCCGGGTATGCGACGGGGCGCTTGCGGAATTTCGCCAGCTTGGGGACTTCCTTCACCGGATTGTCGATTTTGAGCCGGTTGAAGAAATTGTGCAGGATCACCCGGTCGGTGTAGAGCGTGGTGCCCGGGTCGAAGCCCTTCGACTTCCTCCACGCGAGAAACCCTTTCACGTCTTCGGCGGTGATGTCGCGGGCGTCGGATTTCGGGGTGGCGTACTCGGCAAAGAGATTCAGGATGTGGTCGTACTTCTGCCAGGTAAACTTTTTGCGGAAGGTCTTGATGTCTTTGGGAAAACCGTCGGATGGTTTTCGTGAGTGGGAGCGCGGCGGCCTGCGCTTCCTCCTCCGGGTCGAGCACGGTGAGGCCCGTGATTTTGGCTTCGAGTTCCAGCCGCTTCCTGCGCTGGGCCTCCAGCGCCTCGGAAGGTGTTTCGCCCGCGGCTTCGCGTTTGCGCCGCCTAGACTCGCGCCATTCGATGAGGAATCGGGCACGGCTTGGCCACTTGATCCGGCCCTTCCCGTCCCGCTCAAGCGCCGCGTTCCGCCAGCCGTTTTCGGTGAGGACCTGCCGGAAGATATTCACCCGTCCCATAAAATAACGCCCACAAAGTGGACGCTATTTTGGACGCTAAGCTCGACCGATCTCCATAAGTATTTGAAAACAAAGAAGTATTGGCAGCCGGACCTATAAGCCGAATTCTGTATCCGGCAGCTCCTGCAACCGAAATCTGTACAGTCCGAGTCGGGTGAGGCGAGCCCTACGGGCGGCTTGGGGATCTGCTTGCGTGACACACGTGCTCTCGGAAAGGGAGTTCCACCTGCCTCTTCGAGTGGGCGGTGATGGTTGCTATGGTTGATCTCTGCTGTTAACGCACGGATAGACACCAAGGAAGTCGGTGCTCTGCGGCCAGCTGCGCTTCCCTGCGGGCGGGCATTTCTAGCATCCAGCTGAGGTGGCCTGCTTCTTGGTTTGCAACTGCTCGATGATTGTTTCCAGCGCTTTCCAATCTTCCACCGTGGTTCCGTTGGTGAACTGGATGCCCAGGCCATTCTGGTCCTGCCGCCGGATAACGCCCCACAGATCTGCCTTTCGCGAGCCGGCCTGCAGGATCACGCGCACCCGCGTGTGCTCCGCCAGGCTTTGCGGCGTATGCACATAACAGCCGCTCAGGCTCACGTTGCCCAGTTGTGCCAGCACCACGCCGCGCAGGTTGGCGGAGCGAAGCTCCACAGTCGCTGCCATGTTATAGCGGGTGTGCGGGCGCAGAGCTTGCCCCGCCGAAGAGTAGGCGCCGTGCATGGTAGGACGGTAAGACCCCGAGCGCAACCGGGCAAATTACCTCCGGCGAGAGACCAAAGTGTGACCGGCGCCCTAGCCAGCCGATTTGAACCTCTGGCCCCTGGTCGGCTGCGGCGACTGGCGGCGCAACGCAACTCCTGTTGCCTTTTTGTGCAACTTTGCATCACAAGTGGTGCAATTTCCTGCACTCCCCCTCTCGCTTGAACATTCGCGCTGCAATTCACAGATTTTAATGCTTTTTATCTTGACAGGTGTTTCCCCGACAGCGAGAATGGCCGCCCATTGGGGCTGTGCCAAGTTGTTTTGTGTTCTGTGGGATTTGCGCGCCATTTTAGGGCGAGCTCAATAGCCCGTTACGCTTGCGTGGCTAAGAAAGATTGCCATTTGAGCAAACTGATCCTGGGTCAATCCTTATCAGCAAAATCGTTTCTCGTCGGCGGCTACAAACCTGTGCGGCGACGCATTGCCTCGCACCGCAATTTCACGAGATTCAGGCGAAGTCTGTGGAGGACTTTTTATGCAAGACATTTGTTGCAAGCTGAGCCGCACGGCGGCAGTGTTGGTGATGTTGTTGGCGGCCTGCGTGGGCAGCGCCTGGGGAGCCACCGGCTACGCTGGCGGCGTGCCCTGGCAAGTGGGCGACATCATCGTCTGCTTCGGCAGCGGCACCTGCAACGTGCTGCGCATCGTGGGCGGCAACCCTATACTGCTGGATCAGTTTGTTGACAGTTCCACCGGCCACAATCTTTCGGGGAATACGTATGGCGTAGCCATCAACAACACGTTGCATGTAGTCGCAACCGACGACACCGCCTCCCCTAATGGAACTGGATCGAACCTCGTGGTTTTCAGCATCGGCAGCCTCAATCCAAATACGAGTCCAGCCACACCAGTTCCCCACACTCCTGTTTTCACGTATGACAGCAGCAAAAGCGGGACTTCCACCAACCCAAAGGCAATTGCCATAAATAACGCCGGAAACATGTTCGTCCTGAACGCCAGCGTTCCTAACATCGTCGAACTCGGTCCCGGTCCTTCGCAAAGTGTAATCGGACCACCCATTCCTCTGACCGGTTGTCCGGCGGTGACGAGCATGGATTTGAGCTCTGACGGCAAGACCGCTTACATCACCGCCGCCAGCGGCACCATCTGGACGGCGCCAATTCCGGGTGGCGGTTGCACCAAGTTCGCTGATTTCGGTTCCCGGGTCACGCTTTACGGAATTAAGGACATACCGGCGAATGCGCTGAGCGGGACTTGCGGCTCCAATCCTTTCAATCCGCCCTCAAACCCATGCCCAATTGGTGAATCTTTGCTGGTGGTAGCAAAAGGGTTTACGGATCCAGACGCGGATACGAACGAAACGGGAGAACCTCAACCCCCTCTAACTGATCCCGATGCGGTCAACATCTGCACGAATCAAATGGACCAAACTCCCGTTTCCTGTGCGATTCTGTTGGATAAAGCGGGAGCGGGGCTGAATGCGCAGCCGTGGGTGTCCAGTACCCAGTATTTCAATACCAACACGACAATCCTCGATCCCCATGGGCACGTGCAACAGGTGCTAACGGCCGGAACATCTGGCGCGGATGAACCCAACTTCGGTCAAAGCGCAACCACAATAGACAATGCGGTGAAGTGGACGGACCTTGGGCTGCTCAGCTGGACAGGGAACCATCCATACGCAGTTGGTGCGCTGCCTGGGCCCTCTGTAGCCGCTGTTGCGGGTACGTATTTCGTCGATCCAAACGGCAATCTCGAGACCATAACGGCAGTGACTGGAGGCGGCCTATCCGGCAATGTAGAGCCCGGTTATGTTGGCCACCCCGCAGTGGGCAATCCTGTGTCGTGGTCCACCGCCGATGGAGGGACGACATTTGATGGTCTTCAATGGCAAGACCAGGGTGGTTGGCAACCAACACATATATTCTCCGGCAACGATGTGGTCGCAGACCTCACCGGCGATCTCCATGGCATTAAGACCCCCGGCACCTCTGGCACAAACCAGCCTACCTGGGCTGATCCAGGCACTACTGCGGATAATCCTGTGACATGGACGGATCAGGGGAACTGGCAGCCGAACACACCCTACTCAGGCACCCAAGTCGTAGGCGATGCCAGCTCGCACCTGCACTCAGTGAAGACGCCTGGCACTTCCGGCGCAGGCGCTAGTACCCCCGCCGGTGGGTGGCACGACGACGGAACTGTAACGAATGACAACGAGGTGATGTGGGTTAACCTGGGTACGCCGAATCCATGGACGCAGGGTGCGACGTATACCACCGGCACGATTGTCACCGACAATAACGGTAATGTAGAACAGATGACGGGTGGAACCTCGCCCTGCCAATCCGATCAGACCGAGGGTGACACAACCCCGGGTAATCTTCCTTGGAATACCGCACCAGGTAGCGTAACGCCCGATAACGCGTGTTCGTGGACCAATCTCGGAAGCGAAACTCAGTCCTGGTCTGCCGGCATTCCTTACGGTTTCATTACCAACACGCAAGTAGGCCAAATCGTTGCTGAAAGCTGTGCGCCTGCTGTCTGTATTCAGCAAGTAACAACCGCGGGCACTTCCGGCCCGACGAACCCGAGCAACAATCCCGTCCAACAACCATATTCAGGCTGGACCCAGACGGTGGGCGGTCCGACGACGGATGGATTAACTTGGACGGATTTGAACAATAACAATCACACGTATGCATGGGTGCCGAACCACGGCTATTTGCAAGCAACGAGTTCCACCGATCCGAATGGTGTGGTGGTTGACCCAAGTGGCCATGTGCAGGAGGTTGTGAACGCCGCCGATGCCGGCACATCTGGCCCATATCAACCCGGCACGCCTGCAAACGTGACCAGTCCGCCGCCTAATCCATGGACGGACAGTGCACCGCCAACGTTCGGCGGCAAAACCATTGACGGCCTGCAATGGACCGACCAGGGGCCTCACGTGTGGATCGGCGGGCATCTCTACTCGACTCTCGGGGAACCGATCTCCGATCAAAAGGGCCTCATCGCGCACGTACAAAAGGTATACGAAGCGGGAACGGCCCGAAGCGGCAACACTCCCCCTGTTTTCAATCAGAGCGGGGGACTAACCATAGACCAAGCGGTCACCTGGACCAAGGAGCATCCGAAACGAGTTGCCAGCCAGGCGTACGTGCTGAACTCGATCGTGTTGGACACCTTCAGCCCCCTACCGCACGTGCAGCAGGTCACCAGCGCATACACATACGGTGCGGTGCAGACGGGAGGCACAACCGGTCCTGCAGATCCCTTCATTGGTTTTAAGGACGACGCAACCACGTCCAACCCTGACGGCTTGCAGTGGACCGATCAGCCGAATCCGCCCGTTCTTGCCCGCTATCCGGTAACGAACAATACGACGATTCAATCGCTCGCGCTGGATCCGATCATTACGGATTGCACGGGAAGTAATTGCTCAAGTACGGTGCCGTCACCTACAACCAGCAATTTCTGGTTAGGCGACAAACAATATTCGAGCGTTTTCAAAGTGGACTTTGCCACTGGCAACCCAATCCAATACCCCGCGAACGGCAACAACTGCACATCACCTTGCGTCCCCCAGGGCCCTGTTCAGGGCATCGCCATCTACGGTGGCGAGGGCTCCAACCAGCCTGGCCTGACCAAGGTTTTAAGCAGCGTTGCCAACGGTACCGGGAACAACCAGACTGCAAGCTTCCCCTTGCCGACTGACCCCAACAACACCAACTCACTTACTCTGAGTCTGTACAACGGCACAACTCTGGCGGGTTCTCTGCCGGATTTTGCGGTGTACGGATCCTCCGTGCCCCTGGGTAGTTGCTTCTTTGATGGGACGCCAAGCCTGCCTTGCACGAAGACAACAGCCACCGGCAACGCCATAGTCTGGAAAAACGACATTCCTCTTCCCAGCAGCGGTTCTTTGAGACTGGATCCCAGCACCCAAACCTTGGCCTACAGCTTTGACGTTCCATTGGCCTTTCAGTCCGTGAACAACAATGTGTTCGTGGATTCCTCCTACAACACCACTACTGGCGTCGGCAATGACTATCCCAGCGGCCGCTATCCGAGTTCCACGGGCATCGGCACGCCGGTGAACGCGAACGGTAAACAACCGGTGGATTTCGGTTGCTCCTACACAACCCCAGTTCCCCACCAGTGTTTCCAGAACCCCATCACCATCCCGGTTAAATTCACATGCAACAAGCTCCCTCGCGGTTTCAAGCTGCAGAATTTTGGAATATCCTCAACGACGCCCTGGGGCCCGCGGCTGCAAATCGTGACGCCGGCCACGGCACCTCCGGCGCAGTTCTGCACCGGTGCTGCTCCCAACCAAGCCAACGCGAGCAGTATGGTTGGGTCACCGCCCAATCCAGCGCCCAATTTCGGAATCTGCTCCACCCGGCTGCCGTCCAGTAACGGTGTGACCACGTACCGGTTATCTGGTATGCAATGGATATTCAATTGGTCTGCCCCCCCGGCTACGGCGAGGCAGACGTATCACCTATGCACTTACGACGATACCCACAACGCCCAAGACTTCTGCCAAGACATCACCATCGCGCCCAGCTGTCCGTAGTTGTCGTCTGAACATTAAGAGCCAGGCCAACCCGGCCTGGCTCTTTTTTTTGAGGAGTTTGTGAACGGCTCCCGCTCGGGAGGTAGATTTCTACCCCCTCAGGGTAGATTTCTACCCTAACCAGCTCAAAGCACTGTCACCGTGCGGGTTGCTGGTAGATAGCGGCCAGGTCGCTGCGCTTCAGCACATCGTCGCTGCGGGCTTCTTTGCGAATGCCATCCAGAATGCGGTGCGCCTCGGCGTAGTGAGAAGACGCGTCCGATTGATTCCCTCCCAGGCGCAGCGCTTCGCCCAGGTAGTAGTGGCTCTTAGCCAGCGAGGCTTGCAGGCCCAGCTTGTCGCTATCGCGCACAGTGCGCTCGAGTTGCTGGCGGGCACCCGAATAGTCCTTGTCAGCAATCAGCGCTTGCCCCACAGCAATCGAGCACTCCACCGCCAGATATTTCAAACCCAATTGGTCAGCCTGCTGCCCCACGCTTTGGAATGTCGCGATGGTTTCACGCGACCGGCCTTCGCTCAGCGCCACTTTGGCCAGATTGAACTTGGAAAGCAGGACCTGCTCGCGATCGGTACTATGCTGCGCCACCTGCGCCGCCTGCGCGAACAAAGGCTTTGCGCCTTTAAAATCACGACGGTAGAACAAGCGATCGCCCTGAAAATTGAGAATTTGTGCAATCAGCGCGTTATTCTTCAGGTCGCGCGCTGTCTTAAGCGCTTCATCCAGTTGCTTTTGCGCTTCGTCTCCCCGCCCCATCAGGGTCAGCGCGTTGGCGTAGCTTGCCTGTATCTGGGGAAGGTAGATGCCCTGCTGATTGCTTTCCTGCCAGCCCTTAAGCGCATCCTGCCCCGCGCTTAATGCCGCGCCGTAGCGGCCCTGGCGTTGAAAAACCTTGCCCAGGCCATAGGATGCGAACGCCGCATCTGTCTTGTCGTCTGCCTTACGCCAGAGGTCGAGCGCCTTCAGGTAGTAATCCACTGCCTGGCTGTATTGCCCCGTCCGGTTGTAGGTTTCGCCGATGTTGTACGTGGTATCGGCAACATAAGTTGGTGAACCGACTTTTTGGCGCACCGGCAGTGCCTGCTGAAAGTAGCTCATGGCGTTTTCGTAATCGGCCTTGTCCAGATAAATCAAGCCGATGTTACTCAAACACATGCCCTCGCCCAGGCGGTCGCCCGCATCCTGAAACAGGCGCAGGCTCTCCTTGGAGGCGCTCAATGCCTCGTCATAGCGGCCACGACTTTCGAAATAACCGCCGAGGTCCAGCAGATTGCGGGCGATGCCCATCTTGTCGCCGATTTCGCGGCGCAGGCTCAAGCCTTCCTGGTAGTTCTTAAGAGCGTCCTCCGACTTGCCGGCAAGTTCGTCCGCTTGCGCCATGTAATCGAGGGTTTCGGCAATCCCGCCTTTGTTGCCTAGACGCCGCTTGATGTCCAGCGCTTGCTGATAGTTCCGCAGGGCATCTTCCGCCTTGTTCAGAGATTGGTAGGCATAGCCAACGGCATCGAGAATCGCGGCCTTCTCCTCATCATTGCCAAGCTGCGCGGCAATAGTGAGGGCGCGGTTCAGGTAGTCGAGCGCTCCCTGAGCATTGTTGAGCTTGATTTCCACCCAACCCATGTGGAGGAGGGCGTCCACATTCTTGCCATCGCGGGCCAGCAGTTTTTCGTAGTAAGCGTGGCTTTTATCAAACGAGCTGGACTCCTCGTAGAGTCGCGCCAGCGCATATTGAACATCGGCATCATCCGGCACCGCTTTGGCGAGGGTCTCATAGGCCGCGATGGCCTTGGCATAGTCCCTGGCCACCCACGCGTCCTCGGCTTCTATCAGATATTTCTCTTGGGGCGAAACTTTGCCGCGCAGGTCCAACGCTTTGTTCGAGAACTCCTGAGCCTTGTCTCCGTAGCCCAGAGCGGCATAGGTCATTGCCAGCTTGGAATAAGCCAAGCCAAAGTTGGGATCGTCCTTCGTGGCCGCCTCAAAGGCTTTGACGGCGTCAAGGTTCTTCCCTTGGCGGGAAAAGTTCATCCCCTGACCGTAATCTCCCAGCGCCTGCACCGACTGGGTGGAAGGATGCAGGGAGGTAGCCTGGATTTCCTTAATGGTGTCCGTGGAGAGCGCCAGCTTCTTCTGCACCGCCTGCGCCAGCTGCTCCATCGCCTTGGGCAAATCTTTTTCGCTGGCAGCATCGGCCTGGAAGGGGAACGACGTCTGGTGCTTCAAGTCCTGCAGAGTGGCGCTGATGCGAATCTGGCCGCCCAAACGGACGTATCGTCCCGAAAGCAGGCGGTCGGCGCTGGTGAATTCGCCGACCCGGCGCAGGGTATCGGGATCGAAGTTCGCATCTGGAGCAATACGCAAATCATGCAGAATCTGGTCAATGCGATCTGAGGAAACCGTGCGCAGGTAGGCGGACTGGCCCATATCAGTGCGCAGCATGTCGGCAAGGGTGGGGCCGTACCAATCAATCGAAGAGTCACTTGTCCCATTTCGGAACGGAAGTATGGCCAGCGAGGCAACCGGGCCGGTCGGCCCCTTCGCCGACGGCCCGAACAGCTTGCCTCGCAGCAGGAAGCCGGTAAGGGCCAATCCAATCACCACCGCGGCCACGCTGATCCACACCCAGGGGATGTCCTGTCCCCAGGGCTGCACTGAAGGCAGGCGGATGGAGGCGGCGGCGCTTTTGCCCTGCCAAGCCTCCAAATCGGTCAGCAGCTCCTTGGCGGTGGCATAGCGCAGCTTGGCGTCGCGCTCCAGGCACTTAGCCACGATGTTGCTCAGCACCCGCGGCATCTGGCTGTCCAGCTGCGAGATAGGCACCGCCCGCTCCTGGGTGCGCTTGAGCAGGCTGGCCAGGGCGCTCTCGGCCTTATAGGGCACCTGGCCGGTCAGCAGTTCGTAAAAGATCAGACCTAGCGTGAACAGGTCGGAACGCTGGTCAAGTTCCTGGCCCAGGCCCTGTTCCGGCGACATGTACTCCATGGTGCCGATAAGGGCGCCGGTTTGGGTCATGCCGTCGCTTTCCAGCGAGCGGGCCAAGCCGAAATCCATCACCACGATGCGCCCCTGGGCGTCGCGCATGATGTTCTGCGGCTTCAGGTCGCGGTGGATAACTCCTTCCGTATGAGCGGTATCGAGGGCAAGGGCGACCTGGCGGATGATCTCCGCCGCCTCTTCGGGGGAGAACTTTTTGTGCTCCAGGAGCAGGGAGCGCAGGTCCTTGCCCTCAATGAACTCCATTGTTATGAACTTGATACCGTCAGCCTCGCCCAAATCGAAAATGCGCACCACATTGCGATGGGTGACCTGGCGGGCAAGGATCAGTTCCTGCTTAAACCGCTGAATAATCGCGGGGTTACGCGCTAGGTCGGGACGGATAACCTTGAGCGCCACCAGGCGGTCGAGTTCGCGGTCACGCGCCTTGTAAACCGCGCCCATGCCGCCTTCGCCTAGAGCCTGCAGGATTTCGTAGCGCCCGCCCAGAATGGTGCCCAGTGGCAGGCCTTCGGCGCTCCAGGCCCCGGGCACGGAAGACACGCCGGCGCCCGTCTGAGCTGCCCCGCCACCGGAGGACAGGGGAACCATGGTGGGGGCATCCGAACTGCTGCTTTCCGGCACCATGGTGGGCGAATCAGCCGAAGAGGGGGGCGGCGTCAGGGTTTGCGCCGCCGGCTGGGGCCGGGTCGGAGGCGTACTCTCCGGTACCAGGGTCGGGCTATCGGAAGGGTCAGAAGATTTTTCCATATGAGCCGGGTTGACGCGCGAAACCGCAGCTTCCGAGGCTAATTGCCACCCCTTGGCGGCTTAGTATATACCGCTATTTACATGAAATTGCTTCTATAAATCGGAGAAAATACGCTGTTTCGGAGAGTTTGGGTAACAGTGAAAAACCCCTCGGTT
>Ga0075426_10000438_pt1 | contig 28818 bp, 24 predicted proteins | sample SoiMethybrSBSTD5_FD_75304 | JGI IMG/M metagenome (GOLD analysis project Ga0075426, IMG submission 75304) | Bulk soil microbial communities from a Populus tree surrounding site in Tennessee, USA - Soil MetaG P. TD hybrid SBSTD5 | ecosystem: Environmental > Terrestrial > Soil > Tree plantation...
CAGATTGATCGCGCCCAGGTTGCAAACGCCGAAGCCGGGCAGCGGTTGCTCGCCGCAGGGATTGGTGCAGCCGAGATAGCCCGCGTCGTAATACCACGAGTTGGACATCTTGTTCGCTCGCTCGATGAAGAACACGCCGGGTTCCGCCGAAGCCCACGCCGAGTCGATGATCGAATCCCAGATCGCTCGCGCCTTAACCGTCTTGTGCACCAGCACATGCCTGCCCGCAGCCTGCCACTTGTCGAGGTTGCCGTCCCAAACCTGTTCATAGTCGGGATCGGACGGATCGGGAAACACAAGGTCCCAATCGGCGTTCGCATGCACCGCTTCCATGAATTTGTCGGTTATTCCAACCGAGATGTTGGCATTCGTGATCTTTCCCATCTCGCGCTTCGACGAGATGAACTCCGCCACGTCCGGATGCCAGCAATTCAGGATCAGCATCAGAGCGCCGCGCCGTGAACCGCCTTGTTCGATCAGTCCGGTCACAAATGAATAAAGCGCGCCCCACGAGACCGAACCCGACGAGCGCCCGTTGACTCCCTTCACATACGAATGGCGAGGCCTCAGGCTGCTGACGTTGATGCCAACGCCTCCACCACGCGACATGATTTCCATCATTTGTGAGAGCGTATCGACGATGCCTCGTCTCGAGTCTTTCGGCGAGGGCACAACATAACAATTATAGAAAGTGAGTTGTTGATCGGTGCCGGCGGCAGTAAGGATTCGCCCCGCGGGCACGAACTTCCAGCCGTTCAGAAGCCACCTGAAATTGTGATACCACTCATCGGCTCGTTCTCCTTCAACGGCGGCGATCCCGCGAGCGACCCGCTCCATCATCTGCTCGGGCTCGGTCTCGATAGGCTTGGAGACGTGCTCGGAAAGGCATTCGATCTTGTTGCCGTCGCGCAGCTCAACCGTGACGCGTCCAGCGCCCGGAGTGGCTTCATCCATCGCGGTGACAACCCCGATCTCTCGTTGACCGGTCTTGGCGTCGACACACACGATCACCATATCGCCCGCTGACAGGGTCCGCTTGCTCATGTCCTTCATCGCGTAGCGGTCCAGGAATATCTTCTGTCCGAGTTCACTGAGCTGATTGTTCTCAGCTACTGCGGCGGTTGTGCGCACGTCCGCGTGAGGAACGAGCGGTGAGATTGAATCGTCGACTGAGGTTTGGCCGTTTGACTTCGGTAGATCGCCGGCAGATCTGCTAGACATCCTGATTATCTCCTTGGGCGCCGTTCTTGAAATTTCAATTATAAGACAGATCCTGCTCGTTTGAGAGAGAGACCAGCCAGACCCTGCGATTGCGGGGCAAGTCGGGGCATCGGTTTGCCTGCTGACTTTGGTTTATCTTCGCAGCGCGGCTACGGCTTTTTACCGGGCCGAGCTGCTACGGGGCGTGAACACTCAAACCGGTTTTGATGGTTACTGCCCGGGTAAAACCGGCCCCTGGTGACAGCTCCGAGCGCCGGCTTTCTACAACGCTCACCCTGATTTCGCGATCTGATTTTCCCTCGTAGCGGTTTCGGAGTTTACTCTATAGATAGATCTCTGTCAATGAGAAAATACAATATATTGTGGTTGAAGGGGATAAGAGCAGTGGAGCAGTGGAGCAGTGGAGCAGTGGAGCAGTGGAGCAGTGGAGCAGTGGGACCTTGCCCAAAAATCCAACTAAAAACTATTCTGCCCAAAAAGTCGGCAGTCTGTCCAAAAAGTCGAATAATTGAGAATTGTGAATGTATTTTCTCTCGCATTGCGTCTATTGGTTATGGGCCTGTTAGTTTGCACGACTTTGGCCCTAAAACATTGTAGAAGGAGAGTGTCAACAAATGAACATTATCGCTGGTATCACTGACGCCGCCTCGACGGCTGGCTCGTTCAATCTATCCTTGGATCGATTGGTCTGAATACAGGTTTCCAAGTTTAAGGCCCCAGAAATCGCTAAACTGGGGCGGGATTGCGAGATTCTTTTGGAGCGGCTCAAGAGGAGCCCAGAAAAATTTCAGCAACTTGCGAATTTGGCGAACGCAGGAAATCTGTCCGCCGCACAAGCGATTGTCACGGAACTGAAGCTTACTGAGGCGGATTTCGAGAAAGACGGCGGGGGTTTTATCGTGCTGCTGATTATCTTCATCATCATCCTGGCATCGGCCTCAGAGGCAAGGTGATGACGCTGCTCACTTAAAAACATAGAAACCCCAACCATTTCCCGTCCCCAACAAAACGGCCGCTGCAAACCCATCGGCCGTTTTGCCCCTCCCAAAGTCAAGCGCACTAGAGCAGTGGGATCTAGGGAGCAAGGAGCAAGGGGGAAAGGGGGAAAGAGGGAAGAAGGGAAGACACAAAGAGGGAAGGAGAAGGACTGAAGGACAGAAGGAGAAGCGGAGAAGTGGTAGGAAGCAAATAGAGAAGAGAGAGACGTCACTTACCACGCAAAGGAGGCCTCTTGAAATGAAGACGGCCGCTTCGAAGCGGCCGATCGAGGATACTTAGAACTTAATGAACCGCTCGAACGACTATGCGACTGCCTTGAGGTCCGGCTGGTTCTTCCGGGGATTCTTCTTAATCACGAATTCTATGTTGACGTTGTTTGCTGCGCCCGGAGCGGCCGAATATTCCAGGGTCAGAAGAGATCCGCCCGAAACGCGCCAGCCCGCTTGCTGAAATCGATCCTGTGAACGATCCACCTCAAGCGGGTCGCCGAATGCTTCGGTGACCTTCCGTACGATATTCTCAAACGAGTCGCTCTTTGTAGATAGCCCCGCGCTGCAACTGAACTCGATTAATTGCTCGGGCCGGCGCGCCGGAGTGTCCAAAGTGTCGAACTTGAACGAAGCGCTCCACGAAGACTGGCCCGGAAGATCCACGCCTAGAAGAAAGGCTTCCTCGGAAGGTACATAAGCGAGCGTGTCCTGCTCGGCGTTCCCGGGCAGCAGCTTCTGCACCTCGACGTAGCTCATTCCAATGTTGAAGCTTCTGATGAACTCAACGGGATCGAATGAAGAGGTGCGCTTGGGATCTTTCACTTGTCCAACGACGTTAGCGCACGGTATTGCCACAGCAAGCATGATCGCGACTATGCTCGCCAACGTCTTATTCGTTTGCAACATTGCTCCCACCTTATAACACGGCGCCTAACCGAAGAGGCCAATGCTCGGTTGACTCGTGCATTCGACTGTCAAAGTTCTTTTTTAGCTTAAGGGGCTGATGCTGGAGGTAAATATATCAGCAAAGTTTAGAATGTCAATATTGTGAATGTGTTGCAAAGCGAGACGGTCTCGAACCTGCCTAGCGCGAGCCGACTATCAACCGTCTGAGTTCGCGCGGACTGTAGAGTCCCGGAGCCAGTCGCTCCTCGAACATCCGGTCGATCGTCTTCAGCAGAGTCGAATTGTAAGGTGTGGGTATACGCAGTTTTTCGCCGAGCGCGACGATCTCTCCGTTTAGAAAGTGGGCTTCGCCGGTCTTGCGACCAAGACGAAGATCCTGCCACGTCGATGCATAAGTCCGCTGAGCTTCAGGCAAGTCCTCGAAAGCTTTTTGGTGCTTCGGAGGCTGTTTCAGCTTTCTGGTCATCTCCCGAATTCTAATCGGCGAAGGCTCGCCCTCAGGCGGCTCGACGTCAATCCCCGCCGCGTCAAGCACTCGCAAGCCTTCCTCTCGCACTTCGACCATGAGCCGGCGCGCTTCGGGGTCGGCCATCGCTTGCTCGAGCCAGAAGCCTATTATCGCACACACCGCGTTGTTGAGATTCGCTACCAGCTTCCCCCACTTCATAGACATAACGTGAGGCGATGCGATCGCGTCAAATCCCGCTTGCTTCAGATCGTCACTTATTCCGTGAGCCGTAGTATCGAGCCCGTCGGGATAACAGCCGATTGCAACGGTACGGCCTTGTGGCATGGTAATCACAGATGGTTCGAGTTGCACCGCGCTGAAGAAGACGAGCCCGGCATAGATCTGTTCGAACCGTCGCGCGGCGATCACCTCATTGCGTGTTGCGTTCTGCAAACAGATCACTCGCAGTTTTGCGCCGTACCAATGGTACAAATCTTCGACAGCAGATTCGGTAGCCTGCGACTTCGTTGTGATCATTGCGATGTCGCCCGGTTCCGGAGTCAGATCGTTCACCGAAGTCACCGCGTCGGCCCTCACGGTCGACTCTTCGTTGTTCTCTTTAATTACGATTCCGTCCGTTAATGCTTTCGCGTAGGCGGGCCTCGCGATGCAGACCACGCGTGAACCGGCGCGGTTCAGCAATCCTGCGATCACGCATCCGATCGCTCCCGCTCCGAAGACGACATATCTCGTTGGCTTTTCATCGCTCATACTCTCAAGATAATATCGCATTGGCTGGCGCTTGCGAAAAAGCAGCAAGACACAAGCATGATCGTCGAAAAGACAACCGAGCAGCGAATCAACTTGTATTACAACCTTCACGTGCCCGACGGTGTAGCCGGGCCGCGCCCGCTGTTGATCGCCTTGCACGGCTACGAAGGCAACAAAGAGTCGATGATGACTCTTTCGCAAAAGATCAATCCGGACGAGTACATCATCGCTTCCGTTCAAGGCCCAAACGCATTCCTGATGCGTTCGGAAACCGAGCCGACTAAACCTAAGATCGGATTCGGATGGATGATGCAATACAAAGCTGAAGAAACAATCAGGCTTCATCACCAGACTATAATGTCAGTGATCGAACAGATTTCTGCTGAGCACGACGTTGATCAGCGATTAATATTTCTCCTCGCTTTTTCGCAATCAGTCTCGCTCAATTATCGTTTTGCATTTACACATCCGGGAATGGTTCGAGGAGTGATCGCAGTTTGCGGAGGCATTCCGGGCGACTGGTTTCAGGATAAGTATCAGCACAGCGACACTGATGTTTTGATTATAGCCGGCGAGACGGACGAGTTTTATCCGCTCGAACGCACGCAAACATTCAAGGAAGCGATGGCTAAACGCGCACGCTCAGTGGAATTTCGGAGCTTTCCGGTCGGGCACGTTTTTCCCAGGGAGTCATTGTCGATCATCAACGCATGGATCAAGGAACGTTCACAGCCCGCGGTCAACACTCAAAGACTTTGACCGAGAGCCGTGACCGCCCTGTCTTATACGAAACGTTTCCGCTCGTCTCTTCCCGTCACGACGCATCAATGGACAATTACTTTTCGGAGGTCACTCCCATCGGCTGCCAGGAGTCGATCCTTTTGATGAAGGCCGTGACCTGCTGAATGTTTTCGTCTGAGAGCAGGTTTCGCCAGGCGGGCATTGATGTATTACGTACACCGTGTTTGACGATCCAAAAGACCTCAGCTTCGTTGTAGCCGGTGCCGCGGCCCGGCAACTGCGGAGCGGGCGGATAAAACGACGCGCCAAGCACGCTCGGCCGCCCGCTCAACTGGCCGTGACATTGAGCGCACATTTCTTTGTAGATCTCCATGCCTGCAGCGAGATCCTCGTCGCTTGGTGCAACGAGCCCGGCTCCCTGTCCTGACGAGCCCCTCGCAACAGAAGCGCGGACAACAGTCGGCAGGAGCTTTCTCTCCAGACCCGACGGCGGCTGATCAGCATTGATCGGCACGAGTCCGGCTTTTACAATCGCGAGCCCGGCAAGCATCGCAATCACCAACGCTCCAGCGAGCGTCGACAAGCCGCCATAAACGAATTGCTTCATGTCGCACCTCCTCGACCTGCTGCAGGGTGGTTATTCGGTAACAATCAATGTTCCATCCATGTCTTCGTGACCGTCACCACAAAACACGTCACAGTGGAAGGTGAACCGCCCAGCTTTATCGGGAATGAACCTTACTCGATTCACCGCGCCGGATTTTACATCGAGCCGTACTCCGAAATCGGGCAGGTTGAATCCGTGCCTGACATCTTCGGATCTGATTTCCAGCACCACCGGTTCGCCCTTCTTGACGGTGATCTCCGACGGTGAATACTCAAACTTCTTTGCAGTTAGCTTGACCACTTTCTCAGTGGGCGAAGCCGAGCCGACTACTGCCGTGCATACCGCGATGCCCGCGGCCGCATAAACTACCAGAGCCATCATCAAAACTTTTTTCATATTCTTCTCTCCTGTTCGGTTGAAAATTCATGCTTTCAAGACTGGAACTTCTTCGATTTTGTATTGGGCCTGTCGAGCATTCGCTTCAACGTCGCGAAAGCCCAGCCCCTTGTACGGCGTTGCAGGATTCCAAGGAACCGGAGCCCGCTTTGGTGCGGAGCCTGGAGCGGGAAGCGGAAACATCAGCGACTTCGCTGCGTGATGCGGGATGTGCCCGGTCATGAAGTGGTGTTCCTGATGTATGTGACCGTAAAACACCGTGACGTTTTTATAAGGCAGGAGCGCACTCACCACAGCGGCGCCATCTCGAGTCGCCCAGTCCCATTGTGGATATAAGTCGAACAAGGGCCGATGTGTGAGCACCACAATAGGCGCGTCATTCTTCAACCTGCCGAGGTCGGACTGCAGCCACTTGAGTTGCGCTTCGCCGACAATCGCCGAAGGATCTGAGACATTGTCGACGGCGACGAAGTGAACTCCTTTATGATCGAAACTGTAGTTGAGTTTACCGAAGAACTCCTGATACGAATCGCCCCGATCAAGCGACGCGTCGTGCTCACCAGGCATGAAATGAATGGTCTTCGCCTTCAGTCCGCCGGCGATGTCCCTGAACTGAGACATGCGTTCGCGGCGGGCGTTCTTGTCTTCGGTGATGTGAGTCAGGTCTCCGGTGAAGACTACGAAGTCCGGTTGCTCTTCAAGACTGTTCACCGCCGCAACGGCCTTCTTCAGCGTTCCCTGAGAGTCCGGATTGATCGAAGGTCCGTCGAAGCCCCAGTGCGTGTCCGAGAGCTGGACGAAGTAAAAATCATCCAGCGATCTTGCTCGATTGCTCGGACCCCCGGACCCAAGCACTTTGACACCCAGCCCGGAGGCGAAAACGACGCCCCCAAGTCCCGCCAGCTTGATGAAATCTCGTCTATGCATCTTGTCCTCCTGAATAATCCGCGTTCAACCACTAATACCGGTCCGGCTTCTTGAATATTCCCGAGGGAGATGTAGAGTTGAGGTGCGGAATAAAATTCCCGAAAGTCGAGTCTCATGTTCAAGAGAAGCGGAGAGCGAAAAGACGAGGCCGAGCTGGATCAGATAAAGCGCGAGCAATTCGAGTTGAGCGTGCTGCCGCATCTCGGAGCAGCGTATAACCTGGCTCGCTGGCTTACGCGCAACGAACACGACGCTGAAGACGTGGTTCAGGAATCATATCTTCGGGCCTATCGGTTCTTCGGCGGGTTTCGGGGCGGTGACGGACGAGCGTGGCTGCTCACTATAGTTCGCAACACTTGCTATTCGTGGTTACAGCAGAACAGACCTCGTGAGCTTTCTGATTCACTCGATGATGCTGCGGAGAATATTGAGAGCGACGCTCCGAGCCCCGAGGCTGAATTGATAAAAACCGCTGACGGTAAGTTGGTCACGCAGGCGCTCGAGGAGTTGCCACTTGAGTTCAGGGAGATACTGGTGCTGCGCGAGATGGAAGGGATGTCGTACAAAGAAATCGCCGATATGGCCGATATCCCTTTGGGAACAGTGATGTCGCGACTCGCAAGAGCCCGCAAGCGGCTTCAGCAAATTCTTGCTCCAACCGTAGCGAGGGAGGCGTAGATGAATTGTGAAGAGGCAAAAAAGCTGATTCACGCTTATGTGGATCGCGAGCTTGACCTGGTTCAGAGCCTGGAACTCGAGCGTCATCTCACTGATTGCAATTCGTGCTCGAAAGAATACGCCGGTCTTCAGGCTTTGCGCTCAGTGGTTGGCAGCGTCTATCAAAAACCTCCTGCTCAACTACAGAACCGCATCAGATCCGCCATTCGCAAAGAAGTCAAAAGCGAAACCCGGCCTCGTATGCTGTCCTGGCGTTGGATCGGTGTGGCCGCGTCTATTGTCTTGCTTGTGTTTCTGAGTTGGGGATTGTTTCGAGTTTTATCGGGGTCTTCGCCTGATGAAGCGTTAGCGCGCGAAGTTGTCTCCAGCCACGTGCGCTCGCTTATGGCCAGCCATTTGACTGACGTGCCGTCTTCGGACCAGCACACCGTGAAGCCCTGGTTCAACGGCAAACTTGATTTCTCGCCTCCGGTTATTGACCTTGCCGATCAGGGGTATCCGCTTGCCGGCGGACGGCTCGACTACTTGAATAATAGGACAGTGGCAGCACTGATCTATCAGCGGAGAGGCCATTTTATCAATCTGTTCGTCTGGCCCTCGACAGGCGAACGGGAGCGACCGAGGCCTGAAACGCTTAACGGCTACAATGTTATTCATTGGTATCAGTCTGACATGAGCTGTTGGGCGGTTTCAGATCTGAATGCAGAGGAATTGAACGAGTTCGTGCGCCTCTTAAAAAGTAAGTCCACATCCTGACTCGAAATCCTCGGACACGCGAGACGCAGTTTATTCTCCAAACGCATTTGTGAGTTGTTGTGCATATTCACGAGCTGAGTGGATTACTTCGTGCTCGTCGAGCGTCAACAACTGTCTCTCGCGCATAACGACTCGCCCGTCGATGAGGACCGTCTCGACATCACTAGCTTCGGCAGCATACACGATCGTCGAAATCGGATCCGGATGCGGCACGGCGTGAAGCCGATTGAGATTGATCAGAATCAGATCGGCGCGCTTTCCCACTTCGACGCTGCCTATTTCCTTCTCGAGGCCCAATGCGCGCGCGCCGTCAATAGTCGCCATCCGCAGCATGGAAAGCGCCGGCATCGTCTCGGCTCCATGAATTGCTTTTTGAAGAAGCGCTGCGGTTCGCATTTCGGTAAACATATCGAGCCGGTTGTTGCAGGGCGCGCCGTCCGCGCCAAGTGAAACCGAGATGCCGCGTTCGATCATCTCGGGTATCCGCGCGATGCCTGATCCGAGTTTCAGATTCGAAGAAGGGCAATGAGCGACGTGAGTGTGAGTCTTAGTCAAAACCTCCAGCTCAGTATCTTCCACGTGAACGCAATGCGCGAGCACAACATTGGAACCTGCTAGCCCGACCTCATTCAGGTAGTGGATATTTTGTAAACCGGTCTCTCGTTCGACTATTTCGATTTCGTCTTTGTTCTCCGACGCGTGAGTGTGAACCATCACCCGGTGCTCGCGAGACAATCGAGCGACACGTTCCAACAACTCCCTCGTGCAACTGACTGCAAAGCGAGGCGCGAAGCAGTAGCGAATTCGGCCGTCCGCGCGGTTGTGCCAACGTTCGAGAAGAGCGAGCGATTCCGAAATCGAAGCTTCGGTTTCCTCGAGCAAATTCGTCGGCACGGAACTGCCTTTGTCCATCATGCACTTGCCGACGGTTGCTCGAAATCCGGATTCTTCGACCGCTGCGAAAACCGATTCAGTGTGTCGCACGGTTTCCATCGTGAGCGCGCAGGTGGTGCCTCCTTGAATCAACTCTGCTATGCCCAGACGCGCTGATGCGTAAATGGATTCTTCAGTGTGAGCTGCTTCCATCGGCCAGATGCGTTTCTTTAGCCAGTCGATCAGCGCGAGATCGTCGGCCGCGCCTCTGAAAAGAGTCTGACAAAGATGAATGTGAGTTTGAACAAATCCAGGTAAGAGAACGAAACCGCGGGCTTCTATCACATCGCAGCTAGTGTCCGGGCGGGCGAGCGACCCGCCGATGCTGCTGATGCGTCCTTGCTCCACCAGGACATCGCCTTCGAAAACGCTGTCGCCGCCGTCGACGGTCAAAACTGTCGCGTCTTTTATCAAAATCGAATCGCTCATAAGAAAACCCGAAACCGCAGTATGGTACAGCCACAAAGACGTTTATCACAATTGTTGAAATCAGGTTGAAGGAAGGTTCGAGTTGGCTACATTGGCCATTTCTGATCGACGAACTGAAGGCACAATCGTTCGAAGCCGTCTTTGCCGGTCCATTGGTTTCGCAAGAGCGCCAGTCCGTTGAAGCCGAGCGTCGGGCTGATCACCCTGACGAATTCAAAAGTGGGAGGCGCTCCTTTGACGCAGACTCGCGCACCGTGCTCGCTGACGTTTTCGGTGACTGCCGCTTCACGGGAGATGCGCTGCATAGCTTCGTCCAGGTATTCGACCGCGACCGCTTCATTGCGCTCTTCTCGCGGCTCTCTGCGACGATCGGGTCCTTTCCACTTCGGCGCGCGAAACGTAGCCCACGGTTTGTAGAGATAGTCGGCGGGCGGTTTTGCTCCGATGAATTCCAGCCCGACGATTCGCAAACCATCGATCAAAGGCTCGGCTCGACGGACGATTGCATACATATTGTAGCCGGCGTCTGAGAAGCCGTGGCTGCGCAGCTTCATCGGAAGAGGCATCGTGACGTGCACGACCATCCCCGCTCGGACTCGGCGCCGCAAGCGCAACGCGACGCCGATGCGGCTGACATCTATCGTCTTGGTTACCTCTTGCCACTTTCCGCCTTCGTGGTCATGCCCGGCGACGAGCACCGGAACCGAAAGTTTGAATCGCTCGCAGCGTCGACGCTCGACGGTAGATTCACTAGCCGAGGTTTTTGTGAACACCGGCTGCAACTCGGGTGAAACGTTTAGCTCTACACTTGCGGCTTGAGGGCGACCGGCTATGTTCGATCGGCGTGTTTGGCTTCGCGGCTCTTGTTTTGACTTCTCGACCGGGCGAGCGGCACTCGATCTCAGCCTGAGTGATTTGGCGTAGTCCGATCTTTTCTTTTCATCGGTCAGAATGGTGAACGCCTGGGAGACTTTCTTGAAAGCTTGATCGACACGAAGCAGCATTTCGTCAGGAACGGCAGCCCTTACCTTATGATAGGAGGGATGCAGGACCGCGACCGCATTTTGATAAGCCTGGATTATTTCATCGCAAGCGGCCGCGCGTTCGACTCCAAGAGTTTGATAGTGAGTTGTGGCGCCTTCGATCCGCTCGAGCAGATAGTCGACTTCAAGATAGTAGGCGCTGATAAGCTTGCCGGTGCTCAAGGGCTTTGAACGCCGCGACGGTAAGGCTAGTCCGCCGGAATTGCTCATCTGTACCTCTGATTCGAATGAATGAATTCTTCCCGGGGGTAGAAGATTTGGAATGTGAAGCCATTATGGGCCGCGCATTTGTTTCGTCAATGGTTTTTCTTACGGACTCTGAAGTGGTCTTCCCTATGCTCGGTACGCCGCGATGCGAACCTGAAAACCAGACTCTCGATTTCAATGATCGATCGGTAAGCGCGCTTGAAATACAGCGACACGATTCAGTCAATGCGAGAAGCAACCATTCGCTTAGAGCGCGCCTCTGAATCACGCGACTCGGTTTTTGACTTGCAACGCCGGCGGCCATATAATCGCGCCGGCTCAGATAAGCCCGGGCCAGGAGGCGAACCTCAGTGCGTTTGCGCTTCGGATGTTTTCAACTCTTGCTGGCCGTTGCGTGTGCTCTGATGGCCGGATGCGCGCGCCATTCGCAAGCTCACATCTCTTCGGTTCAACCCACAATTGAAGCCTCGCTTGATTCGGACGGCGACGGCATTCCGGATCGAGCGGAGCTGCGCTCATTCGCGGACCGGCAGAACTTCAGACGCTGGTTTACGGCAATTGCTGAAATGCAGTTCTACCGAATCAGCGATGAATGGAACACTGACCAACGCGACTGCGCGGGACTGGTTCGCTTCGCATGGCGCGAGGCGTTGCGGCATCACGACCGGGCCTGGTTTCAAAAGATGGGAGCGGGCTACGAGCCGGTTGCGCCGGACGTACAAGCGTTCACGCTGGAGACAAATCCGTTAGGCTCGAAGTTGTTTCGCACCGACTTCGGCTCTTTTCAGGAAAGCGATATTGCAAGCGGCAAGTTCTCGGAATTTGCCGACGCGAAGACCTTGAAGAACTTCAATTGCTTTTTTGTGAGCCGCGACGCACGTCGTGCACAGCCGGGCGATCTCGTGTTTTTTCATCAGCCCTGGGTTCAGAAATTTCCCTATCACGTCATGATTTTCATCGGCGAAGCGTTCAACCACGGCGAAGGCTCTGCCGATTGGGTTGTGTATCACACAGGATCTTCGCCGAGTGATCAAGGCTCAATGAAGAAAGTTCGGCTCGCGGTGTTGGCTCAACATCCAGACAAGCGCTGGCGCCCGATCGAAGCTAATCAAAATTTTCTGGGCGTCTTTCGGTTAAAGATCTTGGAGTAAACAGAATGATTCGACCTGACTCTCGTGTTCCCCGTGTTCCCCGTGGTTTGACTGTCCTCCCGGTTTACGTGCTCGTTATTGCGGGAGCCTTGTTTATATCAACCGTGACTCTGCGCGCTCAGAGCGGCGCTGTGGACACCGCCGCCTCAGGAGCGGCTCCCACAGCCGATTACAAGCCTTACTTCTCGTTATCGACCAATCGAACTTACGGCACTGCCGATCGCGCTCGAGTCTGGATCAACTACGTCGGCATCGATCACATGGACCTGCGCGTATATCGCGTCGATGATCCAGTCACGTTCTTTAAGCAACTTAATGATCCGCATCAGATGGGCGAAGGTGAAAAGCGCGAGGTCATCGCCGGTCTCAAGCACGAGGCTTCGGCTCTCGAGAAAATTCGCGAGTTCAAAGTCGCGGTTTTCAAATCGATCAAAGACTATTTCCGCAATCAGCTTCGACGCGTGACTCGCGAGTCTTTGAATCAAAAACTCAACCGGGAAGGCGACCGCCAGCCGCTCAATATAGCCGACTACGCTCGTGTCCCGCTTCTAAATCCCGATCAACTCGTCAGCAGTTGGCGAGAAAGGCTCACGCCGCTCGATAACATCTACGACACGCGAATGGTGATGCTGGGCAAACGTGATCCGGGCGTCTACCTTGTCGAAGCAGTCAACGGCGATCTTCGAGCTTACACGATCGCGATCGTCACCGATCTGACGATGATCAACAAGACCGCGCCTGCCGGCGAGATGCTCGTCTACGCCGTCGATCGAAAATCCGGAGCGCCGCGCGAAGGCGTAAAGATCGAAATCATCAAAGCGAAAAAAACCGTCGCGAAGGGAACAACCGACAACAGCGGAATGCTGAAGACTCGCGTCGAACAGACGAAGCCCGCGTCTCCGGAAACGCCGCCCGAAGACCGCGATCCCGAAGCAGAGGCTGCGGCCGAACGCAACAACTCATATCTGGTAACGGCTCGCGATCGCGATCAATTCGCGATCTCTGATCTGGCGGCTTATTACTTTGGCGCTAATCAAAACGGCGGCGAAGAAGGCGAAGGTGAAGGCGAGAGTGAGGGCGGCGGCGGGCTGACCGGTTACATCTATACGGATCGGCCGGTCTACAGGCCAGCGCAGAAAGTCTTCTTCAGGGGAATCCTTCGACTGACCGGTGATCGAGGTTACGACCTTCCGAGCGGTTCAGTCAAAACGACGGTCGAAGATCCAAACGGCGGCAAAGTTTTCGATTCCGATCTACCGCTCACGCAACGCGGGAGCTTCAGCGGTTCAGTCGACATCGCTCCGGGCGCGCCTCTCGGCCAGTATCGCATCACCGCCAAATCCAGCTCCGGGAGCGCGAGCGAATACTTCGAAGTTCAGGAATATAAGAAACCTGAATACAAAGTCTCTGTCACAGCTTCGAAGAAATTTGCCGAAACCGGCGCCAAGGTCAAATTCTCCATCGAAGCGCGCTACTTCTTCGGCGAGCCGGTTAAACAAGCCGACGTGCAGTACTACATTTATCGCAGTCGTTATTATCCGTGGTGGTGGGCCGACGATGAAGACACGGCGCTTGACGAGTCGGACACTGGGGATGAAGGCGGCTATGGCTACGGCAATGACATGGTGAAAGACGGCCAGGCGGTGTTGAGCGCCGACGGCAAGCTCGACGTCGATTTCGAAGTTCCTGCGGCCACCGAAAAAGATTCAGCAGACTATACGTACCGGCTTGAGGCGCAGGTCACCGACCAATCGCGCAACACGATTGAAGCGAAAGCGAGCTTCGTCGGCACGCGAGGCAACGTGGTAGCAAACACTCAAACGGATCGTTACGTCTACTATGATGGCGACACCGCGAAGATTCAGATTCGCACAAGCGATTATGAAGGCCACCCTCTGGCCTCGGGAGTCACTTTGAAATTCGTTCAGCGAACCTGGGATTCGACTGCGAAGCAGGATGAAGCAGGCAAGACGCGTTATGAATACACGATGCACGAGCGCGAGCTGAGTTCGGCCGACGTCACCACGAATCAACAAGGCCAGGCAAGCTACGACTATGCGGTTCAGAAGACCGGAAGCGTGGTGATCATGACGATCGTCAAAGACGGATCGAAACAATATCCCTCGAATGAAGATTACCTTTGGATCGCGGACAGGAAGGGCGATTGGTCCGATTGGTCTTCGGGAGACGATCAGGCAATCAAGCTGGTCGCCGACAAGAAAACTTATCAGCCGGGTGAGACAGCTCACGTGCTTGCGATGCTGCCGACTGACAAGGCTCATCTGCTGGTCACAACTGAATTGACCGGGGTGATGACGGCTCGCGTGGTCGACTCTCCCGATCGCGCCGTGATGATCGATGTTCCAATCGAAGGCCGATTTTCGCCGAACGTTTACTTGAATGTCGCTTACATCAAGGATGGCGAGATGTATACGCACGATCGTTTGCTGAACGTGCCGGCTCGAAGCAAGTTTCTCAACATCGAAGTGCTTGCGGACAAGAAGGAGTATAAGCCTCGCGAGACGGCTCGCTACACGTTGCTTGCTCGGAATTCGGATGGCTCGCCGGCCTCGGGCGCGGAGTTGAGTCTTGGCGTAGTCGACGAAGCGATCTACAGCGTGAAACCGGATCAGACTCGCGATATTCGAAAAGCTTTTTACGGACGCCGTTACAATCAGGTGCAGACCAGCTTCACTGTTTCCTACAGCTTCAAGGGTCACTCGGGCGAGAAGCCGCTACAGCTTTCGATCAACAATAAACGCGCTTATCAACTCGCCGACTTCAAGAATGAAGGTCAATACGCGGAGCCGACGATTCGAAAGGACTTCAAAGACACCACGTTTTGGCAGCCTGATATCGTGACTGGCGCTGACGGCAAGGCAGCGGTCGAAGTGAAGCTGCCTGACAACTTGACGACCTGGCGAGCTACGGTTCGCGGAGTGACTGCCGACACTCGCGTGGGTTCATCAGTCGCGAAAGTCATCGCCCGCAAGAATCTAATACTTCGACTCGAGACGCCGCGGTTTTTGACTGAAGGCGACACGGTAACTCTGTCGGCAATCGTTCACAACTATCTCGACTCAGCGAAGTCTGTGCAGATCTCGATCGACGTGACCGGAGCTCGACTTCTAAACGCCGCATCGCAGACGGTGAATATTGCAAAGCAGGGTGAGTACCGTCTCGATTGGCGAGTCGCGGCTGCTCAAGTCGGCGAGGTTAAACTCCTGGCAAAAGCCTTGACGGATCAGGAATCGGATGGCGTAGAAATTCCGCTCGAGGTTGTACCTCACGGCTTGAAGCAAACTCTCGGCGGAGCTTCGGCGCTCTCGGAAGATAACGCGGATAAAACTATCACGCTGGATCTTCCGTCGAACGCGCACGCGCAAGCTCGCTCGCTTCGAATCGAAGCCGCGCCTTCAATCACCGGGACGTTGTTTGGAGCGCTTGATTACCTGACCGCTTATCCTTACGGCTGCACCGAGCAAACGATGTCCAGCTTCTTGCCAAACGTAATCGTCACTCGAGCGCTCAAGGAAATTAAGTCTACGTCGATTCGGGCGACAAACGATCTCTCGACAAAAGTGCAGCGTGGGCTCGACAGACTTTACGGTTACCAGCACAGCGACGGAGGATGGGGCTGGTGGAAGGACGACAAGACTGATCCGTTTATGACGGCTTATGTCGTCGACGGACTTACGCTTGCCGGACGGGCGGGCTACTCTGTCGACAAGGCTCGCGTCACTAGTGCTCGCGACAAGCTCATTCGAATGATCGCTGCAGGCAAGAGCGATGACGGCCAGACGATTGACCCCGATACGCGAGCTTACATGGTCTACGCTCTGGGCGAGAGCGGCGACATTGAAGCGCCGGTTGTGAATGATCTATTTGCGCGACGTGGAGAGCTGCAGCCGTACGGCCGAGCACTGTTGGCGCTTGCGTTGAAGCAGCATCGAGATGACAATCGCGCGCGTCAGGTCGCCGGCGAAATCGAGCAGTCAGCCAGCACCAATGAGTTCGACTCGCATTGGGAGTCGAAACATACTTCTCACGGCTATCAGGAGGAGAACGACACCGAAGCGACGGCGCTCTCGCTAAAAGCTTTGTCGCGCATCAATCCGCAGAGCGCGGTGTTAGCTAAAGCGGCGCGCTGGCTGGTAGGTAATCGACGGAATGGATATTACTGGGAATCGACTCGTCAGACCGCGTTCGCGATCTTCGGATTGATCGATTACGTCAAAGTCAGTAAGGAACTTTCACCCGACTACAACGTGACGGTTTACATCGGGAGCGAGCAGGTGTTGACGCGGCACGTCGGCTCTGAAGATCTCGCCTCCGCTCAGGCTTTCATCATCGAACGCAAAGGATCGCAGGTCGGCGGGTCGAACCAGGTGAGAATCGTCAAGACCGGTCGCGGCACGTTGTACCTCTCGACGACGCTCGAGTACTTCACACGCGATGATGACATTCAGGCCCAGGCCTCGCCGAACTTGAAACTGACTCGCGAGTACTTGCGGCTTCGAGTGATCGAGAGCGGCGAGCAAGCTCAATGGAAGATCGAGCCGGTTACGGGTGAGTTGCATTCAGGCGACTTGATTGTTTCGCGGCTCCGCGTTCAGGGAGCGCGAGGGCAATACATGATGATCGAGGACCCGATCCCCGCCGGCTGTGAGCAACTCGATCGGGTCAGCGGGATCGACTTGGCTTATGTCGAAGACGCGGGTTCGCGCAGGTGGACCGATTGGTACAGCGCTCGCGAGTTCCGCGATCAAAAGACTGCGTTGTTCGTTGACTACTTCGACGGCGACGCAATGTTTCAAGTTGCTTTGCGAGTGATCGTGCCAGGCGATTTCCGCGTGGCGCCTGCTCGCGCGGAGTTGATGTATCAGCCGACGGTTCAGGCAAACGCGGCTAGCGGCAAAATGAGTTTTCTTGATAAGAAGTGAGCGCGCCACATATTAGTAGCGAATTGTCAGGGCGTTCTGCTGGCAAACCTTTATGGTCCCAGCCTGAAAGTCAACGAGAGCGTTCATGCCGCAGCCGCACAACGTTATCCTGAACAATCCGGTCGTTCGTGCCGCGCTGGAAACTGCTTGGGTGGATTCCGCGGCAGAAGTTTCGGGTGGACATGAAGAGGGAGGGTTTGTATCAACGGACGCCGCGGGCAACATAGACGTTGTGCGCTGGCCAGAAGGCGAACAAGACTCCATTCGTGTGCCACCTCATCCGAATGGCGAAATCGTCGGCAGGCGGATCGTAGCTACTTTCCATACTCACCCCAATACAGGCGACGACTATTTACAAGAACCGAGCGAGAGTGATAAGCGGGCAGTCCGAGATGATCCTGATTTGAAGGGCGCAGATTACGTTGGCGAGTTTGTCATCTCTTATGAAATGATCTTTTTGATTACACCGACTGGACGAGTACGCGATGTCGCTGAGACGCAGGAGTTTTTCGCAGGATGAAGAGGAGTTCAAATGACTGGTCTAAGCGCTGATGTCCTTCAAGATGACGTGGCGGTATCTTTGGCGCGAGTCGTGGCTGCGGCAAACAAGCGCGCGCGCGAGTTGAACATAGATGTTCCACAAAGCCTTATCACCATCACGCAGGTAATCGACAATGGCCCGTGCTGGCGCGTTAACTATGGCGCAAAGGATTACGTCGGCCGGCGGGGAGGCGATTTGGTCGTCGAAGTGGATGCGACGGACGCAAGCATTCGACAAGTGCTTCGCGGGCAGTGAATGAGGGAATGTGAACTTTGGGAACTCGAGCGCACTCAGTACCGCAGTTTTAGCTTTCCGGTTTTGTCGCGCCGGAGTCGGAACGTGATCGAGACGCGTTCGCGTGGATTGGGTCTTTGACGACTGGTGAGATAAAACGGCGATCGCCCAGGAACATCTCAATTGCGCGCGGACTATATGACGGACCCGGAGGCTTTAGAGATCCGTGATCGAGTGCGCCCCCTGTGTCTCGAAGATCCGAACTCGGGCACCTTCAGCCATGGTATTTTCAGGTGCGCCACTTTCCACGATTGTCTTGGGTTCGCTTGCACGCGCCTGACGGGGAATGGTTCATCACGAGCGACCGCGGAGTCGCTTGGTTAGTCGATGGATTCGCCGACACTCCGCCAACCGGGCTGAGGCATCCGACAGGTCAGGTTGTTGCGCCGCTAACACGGAAGATCGCCTTAGTCGGACGACACGGAACTGATCGACTGCAGGTAACACCACGCGAAGTTAATCGATTTGTAGCGTCTGCAGCGTCCGATTGGATTGTCGGCCCTACACGGGATGTCGTCGAGAAGGCTCTAAGTGATCGAAGTGTCTTACAACCGTAGAGCGATTGGATCGGTGTCGGCTGGAGAGTCAAACACATGAAAAGAAACTTTAACGCACTCGCTTCAGCCACGCGCGAGTTGTTTCGCGGCTGGGGCGTGTTACTCGTTCTGCTCGTGCTTTATCTGGCGATGCTTGGCGCGATCTATTTCTTCTTCGTCACCCGCGAAGCGACTGTCGGCCAATTGATCTTGTCGCTCGTATTGGCACTCGCCGCCCCGATGCTGTTTTTGATCATTCAGACGATGGCCGCTAGATACAACTCTCAACGAGGCAGCGCGATGCGATTGTTGTTGGGCTCGGTGCGCGACTTCTGGAAGCTTCTGATGATCGCAGTTCCCTTGATTGTAATCGCCCTCCTGGCCATTTTTGTTTTCAGCAAGTTCGATAAGAGCGCTCCTGCGGCCGCGATCCGCGAAGCGGTACGATCTGCATCAACGCGACCAGCCACACCGAAAGCTCAGCCAATTCATTGGCAATCAGTCGCGATAAAGACTCTCGAGTATCTGGTTTTCTTTTTAGTGTTGCCGCTTGCGGCGATTCATCTTTGGATCGACACCGCGCAGTCGGGCTTATCGAAAGCGTTTAAGAAAATGCCACGAACGCTCGGTCGAGCGCTCGGCCCGCAATCAGTGATCACCTACTTGATCGGATTTATTTTCTTCCTCGTGATCCCCTACTTTTTGATTGTCACCAAGACCTCGATGACGAATGCGTGGCTCGACTTCGGGTTGTTGGTGACTCGGCTCGTTCTTGCGGTCTTGTTATCGCTCGTCGGATGGGTGGTGACTGTCGGCGCGCTTGGAAGCTTTAAAGCCGGCAACGACCCCGAGAGCATTTCGCAAGCAGGTGAAGCTCATGTCCCTGCTCAAGCGTAACTCCAAGACCCTCTTACTAGTCATTACGCTCACTTTGATTGTTGCATTGTGTTCGTCGTGCGGGCGACCAAGTGCGACTGCAGAGAGCCCTCAAAAAACTGACAAGCGTGACGCGCAACCTTCCGACGAGGACGCAATAGACCGAGCTTTGACGAAAGCGGCTACCGAAGCTCTCGGCGATTTGGAAGGCGCCGTGCTGGTGATGGACCCGCACACGGGCCGCTTGCGGGCAGTCGTCAATCCTCGGCTCGCATTCGAGCAAGCCTTCCCGCCGGGCTCTACAATAAAATCATTCACCGCTCTCACCGCGATGCGGGCCGGGTTGATAGACAACGAATCGCGCACGCTTTGCCGCGAGCGGTTCGTCGGCGACGGACTCGACATTGTCTGCTCTCATCCGAAAAGCAAGACGCCATTCACTCTGAAGCAAGCTCTTGCCTACTCCTGCAATTATTTCTTCGCCACGATGAGCGGTCGCTTGAGCTTCGATGCGTTCAAATCAACGCTGGCTTCCGTAGGATTCGGAGCGAGGACCGGAGTCAACACAAGCGGCGAGTCGGCAGGAATGCTTCGTGATGGAGATTGGCGAGTTCGCGACTTGCTCGGTGAAGGCGACAACCTTCTGGTCACGCCGATTCAGTTGCTCACGGCCTATTGCGCGCTGATGAACGGTGGTGAGGTTTATCGGCCACAGATCGCTACGGCCGGGAAATTTACGGCTGACAAGCGAGCGACGATTCGCGTTGACGATCGTCATCGGCAAGCTTTGATCGAAGGTATGCGAGACGCGGTCGTTTATGGAACCGCCGAGAAGGCCGGACTCGCCTCGCTCCCGCTCTTTGTGTTTGGAAAGACAGGGACCTCGACCGCAAGCAACGGCTTCAGACGTCAAGGTTGGTTTGTAAGCTTTGCTGCCGATGCGCAGTCTGCCGCCGATGCCGTTCCGGACTCGCTCGAGCTCGCGGTGCTTGTGTTCATCAAACGATCGCACGGTTCGGAAGCAGCCGTCGTATCGAAGCGAATCTTCGAAGAATACGCGAAGACGCGAACCGGCAACGAAGCGACTGCGCGAGTCGAGACGGCGAGTCCGAATATTCGAGTGAAGATCCTGGGGGAAGGCCACATAGTTACGGTGCCGCTTGAAGACTATGTCGTTGGTGTTCTTTCCGTTGAGGCGGCTGTTGAAGACGAGCTCGAAGCGCTGAAAGCTCAGGCCATCGTCAGTCGAACATTCGCGCTCAAGAATATCGGACGTCATTCAGACGAAGGTTTTGATGTGTGCTCGAACACTCACTGTCAGCAATTCAAAGCCGGGCGAGCTTCGGGAAAGCTGCGCCGAGCCGTTGCAGAAACCGCAGGGCAGGTCTTGCAGGATTCGAACGGACAACTCGTCGATGCTTATTTTCATGCCGCTTGCGGTGGAGTGACGGCAAACATTGAAACGTTGTGGGGCGAGCCTGCGCCAACTTATCTGCGCGGCGTGCGTGACGATTATTGCGCTTCGATGCCAAATCACGAGTGGACCGACGAGATCCGCGTCGATCAACTCGCGAAAGCGCTTGCAAGCGATCCGCTCACCGATGCGGGAAGAAGCATCGACAACATCGTGGTCACGAAGAGGGACGCAACCGGCCGCGCGCAAATTATTTCAATCGAAGGCGAGCGCCGTCGTCAGGTTCGCGGATGGGAGTTCAAGTTGGCCGTCGGAAGAGCGCTCGGCTGGAACGTCTTGAAGAGTTCGCGCTTCAGCGTGAGCAGGCACGGCGCGGCTTTTGTTTTTCAAGGAAGCGGTTTCGGTCACGGGCTGGGATTGTGTCAGAGCGGCGCTCACGTTATGGCGCGTCGCGGAGCAACAAGTAATCAAATCCTCGATCATTACTTTCCCGACACTCGTGTGTTCAGGCTGGGACCGACGATTGGCAACCGACGACCGGTGAGCGGTGAGCGCGGACCAACGGCCGCTGCTTTCTTAGAGCTCTCCTCAGATGTGACCCGAAACGAGCGTCAGTCGCCGACAATCGATCGTCCGCAGTCGGCGGCCGGCGGTCGATCGTCATTCTCAAGCGAGCACTTTCACATAAGCTTTCCGGCAGGATTGCCTCGCATCGAGGCTGAAGCCGCGCTTCGAACCTTGGAGGCCGCGCGGCTGGATATGATGGCTCACACCGGTCTCGCGTCGGTTTCGTTACTTGGCTCTGTTGAAGTCATCGTTCACACAACGACGCAGGAGTTCATTGACGCTACCGGACAGTCCTGGTGGGTCGCAGGAGTTACGCGCGGGCGTCGAATCGACCTTCAGCCGTTTGCGATTCTCAGGCGGCGACGCATTCTCAATTCAACGTTGCGCCACGAGTACGCTCACGCAGTGATCGAGGTTGTGGCAGCAGGACGCACGCCTCGATGGCTCGCGGAAGGACTTGCGATACTGTTCGCCGGTGAAGGTCCTTCTCTCGAACGGTTCATGCCAAAGCGACGACTGTCCCTCGATGAACTAGAAAGAAGGCTCGCTCGTCCCGTCTCCGCTTCAGACATGCGCACGCTTTATGCAGCGGCTTATTCAGAGGTGCGCTTGCTGATTCGCGCCGAAGGCGAACCCAGCGTGTGGCGCAGGATCAAGTCATCTAACGCGCAGGCAATCGCACTTTGAGCGGTACCTCGCCGCTGTTACAATCCCCCTTTTCGATTTGGAGAACAAGATGAATGAATCGAGAGCTGTAATGGGCAGCAACGCGGAGCCCTTGTTCGAAGCCTTTTTGAATCAGCACGATGATCAGTCGTGGCGCTCGATCATAAACGAGTTGCTTCCGTTCATACACGAGGTTGACCGAACGGCCATTCGAATCTGGTTCTATTTCTTTCCGCTTCCATTACCGAGAGCGCTGCAACAAGCCGAAGATCCCGAACGGCTGGCGCGCAAATTGTCTCTTGACGGGAAGTATTTGCTGAAGGACCAGATCGATGCCTCTCACGATTTTCTTTACGGACACCGCTATTGGCCGCTTGTCAAAGCTGCGGTCAGCGAGCTTGCTGCTTCAACTGTGCCGCAAGAGAGTCTTGATCTCGCCACTCAGATACGGCACACCGCTTCAAGCGTGGCCTCAAAAGCGGGAGTCGAACCGTCGCTTGTGGTCGGCATAACAGCGATCGCTTTTATGACTCTTCAACAGACTGGAGCAGAGGCATTCAGGCAATCGCCCAGTGTTACGCGCGAGCAACCTTCGAAATCGCCCGAACAAATCCTGCGCCGGCGGGCGCGCGATGATAAACAGGGGCTACTCAGCTTCATGCGTCCGGATAAAGTATTCACTATTACTTTTAATGAGGCCGACCTGGCCGCGAAGTTCCCGCTAATCAACACTCAACATCTTACGACCGCCGCCGCAAACGACAAGCGCGAATACTTTTCGCGCGACCATCGCTGCGTGGTCGGTGAAGGACCCATACCCGTTCAGTGCCGCTCGGCTTCATGCGGGACTTGTTGGGTCGGCGTGCTTGCAGGTGCGGACAAGCTTTCGGAGGTTGCCGGCCTCGAATCACGCCGCATCAAAGAGTTCGGCTACATCGACACCGACGAGCCGCGACCGTTGATAAGACTAGCGTGTCAGGCGCAAGCTTTCGGCAACGTTTCGATCGTAATACCGCCGTGGAACGGCGTGTTCGGCAGATTCATTCGCGGCGAAAAAAGCGATCTCGAAGAGACATTGAAACAGGGATAGACAGGATGAACAAGATTCTTGCCTATTTTTCTATCCTGTTCATCCTGTCTATCCCTGTTTGAATGTATTCCTTTCTGGAGTTTTGAAGCTGATGCGCGTTCTGGTGATAGGCGGAACTGGCTTCATTGGCCGCCACGTGGTTCGCCGATTGATCGAGACCGCCAATACGGTGACAGTACTTCACCGCGGGCAAGCTAATCCCGATCTTCCGGCAGGGGTCCGCTATCTTTACGGCGACCGCAGTGACATCAAAGCTTTTGCGTCTGACTTCAAACGCCTTGTGCCCGACGTGACCCTCGATATGATTTGCTACAACAAGCAAGAAGCGACGGAACTTATCACTGCGCTCGTTTCGGCGTGCGAGCGCCTGGTTGTTGCAAGCAGCATGGATGTTTATCGAAGCTACGGCTTGCTGTTGGGTCTGGAACAAGGCGCGCCGGGCGCCGGGCCTTTGAAAGAAGATTCGCCGCTTAGAGAGAGCGAGTATCCGCATCGGGGAAATCCGAAGAGCCCGGCTGATTTCGCGAAGTATTATGAGAAGCGCCACGTCGAGCAAGTGGTGAGCTCCGCAGCCTATCTGAACACGACGATCTTGCGGCTTCCGGCGGTTTACGGTCCCGGCGACAAGTACCATCGCACGTTTGATTATCTGAAACGAATGGACGACCGTCGTGAGAAAATTATTTTAGAAGAGAAACGATCGCAATGGCGCTGGACTCGTGGTTACGTTGAGAATGTAGCGGACGCAATCGCGATTGCCGTCACTGATGAACGAAGCGCCGGTCGAATCTACAATGTTGGCGAGCCGGACGCGCTCAGTGAAGCCGAATGGGTTCGAAGCATCGGTCAAGCTGCGGGCTGGCGAGGCGAAGTCGTTGCTCTTCCGCGAGACAAGATGCCCGCGCATCTCGACTTTCATTTCAATTGGGAGTATCAACTCGAAAGCGACACTGCTCGCATACGAAGCGAGCTCCAATATGTAGAGCGAGTGTCGCGCGTCGAAGCTATGCGGCGAACCGTCGATTGGGAACGCGCGAATCCGCCCGATCAAATTGATGCCGCCGGCTTCGATTACGCGGCAGAGGATCAGGCGCTGAAACGGACGTAGGTTAAATCATGAACGAGATCGAACGAATCAACGACCAACTAAAGCGAGCCTTCGAAGGAAAAGCCTGGCACGGGCCTTCTGTGTCGGAGGTGCTTGCAGGAGTGACGGCCGAACAAGCTGCCGCTCGTCCGATTTCTGACGCTCATAGCATCTGGGAAATCACGCTTCACATCGCGACGTGGGAGCGAGTCGGCCGCAGGCGAATTCAAGAGCCGGCGCCGATCGACGTTTCCGACGATGAAGACTGGCCGCAAGTCGAAGACACGAGCGAAGAGGCGTGGAAGCGAACGCTCGATGAAGTTCGCGGCAACCACTTATCGTTGCGCGAAGCTATCGCCGGACTTACTGAAGCACGATTGGGTGACATAATCCCAGGCACGATTTACTCGGTGTATTTTCTGTTGCACGGCGTGATTCAACACGACCTCTACCATGCGGGACAAATCGCACTGCTAAAGAAGGCGTGATCCTAACGCAACCACTTGACTAAACGATTCACAATCGAAGAGCACGTTCGCTGGTCGGATACCGATCGCGCGGGAATCATTTACTATGGTCAGTTCCTTAGGTTCTTTGAGATCGCGGAGACCGAACTATTTCGGGCTGTAGGTCTGCCTTACGCGGAGGTGTTTGATCGATTCGACATCTGGCTGCCGCGCGTGCAGATTCATTTCGACTTTCGCAAGCCTCTGGTGCTCGATGATCTCATCGAAGTTTCTGCGTACGTCGGTCGCTTCGGGAACAAATCGCTGACCCTGCGCTTTGAGGTGAACAAGAAAGGCGAAACCGATTTGGTAGCAGAAGGTCACGTCGTGTTGGCGTGTGTAAGCCGGTCGTCTTTCAAATCAGTCTCGGTGCCTTCAGAAATAACGAACGCTCTCAAGCCTTATTTGTCACGTTGAGTTTGAGCGGATCAACCGGCCGGATGTCGTTTGAAAAAGCTGATTGCAAGCGGCAGTGCTTCTTCGGGGAAGGGATGCCCACCCGGATGTAAATAAGTCGCCAACTCGGTTCCATTCTTTCCGGGCTCGACGCTTAAGTAGCCTTTCACTACAGACTTCGACGGGTCAGTCTCAAGCCGCTTGCGAATCAACTCAATGCTTTTCTTCTGCACCTCGAACGGCACCAGTTGATCTTTTTCCCCGGCGATGACGAAGACCGGCTTCGGGATCGCAGTCTGAATCAAAACGCCGCCGGGTGCGCACGCCGAACAGAACGCTGCGAACTTCTCGCCACGCATGTTCCAAAGCACATTAACGAAGCGCGCGCCGTTTGAATGTCCCAGTGCATACACGCGGCTCGCATCAATCTTGAATTCCCTTTCGACTTGGGCGAGAACGACATCGACGAATTTCACATCCCGATCGCCGACTTGTCCGGGGTTCTTTTGCCAGCCGTTTTGAGTGCCTGCGGCGTCGGTAATCCCGACGACTCCGGGGATGCCTTGCATGTAAACGACGACGGCTTCAGGCCACAGTTCTTGAATCGGAAGCCTGTTTGCCATCAGTTGAGCGGTTCCGCCATGTCCATGAAAAACGAACACCAGCGGTGCTCCTGTACGAGGCGCCGGTGATGAGTTCTGATAGAGCAGTGCGTGTCGCTCGACGCCATCCACTAAGAATGTTCGAGCGCTCGGATGACTTGTTGATTGCTGCGCGGCCTCAATCGCGCCAGGGCGAAAGGCCCTCACCGCAAGAGCCGACAACGTCAAACCCATAACCGCAAACACTAATGCAAATCGTCTCATTGTTTTCTTCTCCGTGCTCAACGAAGCTCTCGTCTGAGCCATCATATTAGAGTTTGCGAGCCACAATAAAGTCTTACAGCGTGTCCTTGACCTTCTTCTCCCCAATGAACTATGACTACCGATGACTATGAAGAGAGGAACAAACTTTCTGAGCGGCGCTGCGATTGATCCCAAACCAGTCACCGGTTCAATGACCGTAGCCGATCTTGTTGACGGAGCTTTTCTAGCTTACAACGCCGCGCGCTTGCGCGAAGCTTGCCAGCTATTCGTCGAAACAATGCTTGAAGACGACGTCACGATTGGAATGAGTCTGACCGGAGCGCTTACGCCTGCGGGGTTGGGGATGTCGGCGATCATTCCACTCATTGAAAATGGCTTCATCGATTGGATTGTTTCGACCGGCGCGAATCTTTATCACGACACTCACTTCGGCATCGGCTTGAAGATGCATCGCGGCAACTCCCAGATCTCGGATGTCGTCCTCCGCGATGAAGGAGTCGTTCGCATCTACGACATTTTTTTCGAATACGATGTGCTGCTCTCGACCGATGAGTTCTATCGCAAGATGATCGAAGCGTCGGAGTTTCAACGGGCGATGAGCACGGCCGAGTTTCATTATCTAGCCGGACGGTACGTCGCCGAACGCGAGCGAGTGCTTGGTCTCGGCCGCAAGAGTCTGCTCGCCGCCGCTTACGACGCAGCGGTTCCGATTTACACTTCTTCGCCGGGCGACAGCTCGATCGGAATGAACGTCGCCGCGAAGGCTCTCACGGGCAACAAGCTGCGTTACGACGTGAACGCTGATGTGAATGAGACCGCTGCGATCGTGCTCGATGCAAAACGCAGCGGCGGAAAATCCGGGGTGTTGATCTTCGGCGGCGGCAGCCCGAAAAATTTCCTGCTTCAGACTGAGCCGCAGATTCAAGAGGTGCTGAAGATCGAAGAGAAAGGCCACGACTACTTTCTGCAGGTGACCGACGCGCGCCCCGACACCGGCGGCTTATCGGGCGCGACTCCAAGTGAAGCAGTAAGCTGGGGAAAGATCGATCCCGACCGCTTGCCTGATGCCGTTGTTTGTTATCTCGATTCGACAATTGCTTTGCCGATCATGGCTTCGTACGCGCTCGCACGTCACGAGCCGAGAAAACTCAAAAGGCTTTACGAGCGCCGCGAAGAAATGATGAAGACCCTTATCGAAGAACATCAACGCGCGGCGGGCAATGAGCCGTGTCTCGCGGAAGATGCTCATTCGCTCGATCGGATCAGGTGAATCGAAGAGAGCCCGGAGAGATCAGTGTCAAACATCAGCCAATTTCCAACAACGCTCAGCCAACCTGAAATCACTCAGCTCGTGGCCGACAGGCGTCACTTCCATCAGCACCCCGAGCTTGCTTACAAGGAAGCGCTCACCGCGCAGGTAGTTGCCGAGCGGCTCCGCTCAAACGGCTGCGAAGTCAAATCGGCCGTAGGGCGGACCGGCGTTCTCGGATTGCTGTCTGCCACGAAAGCGGCTCCCAGAGCCAAGTCTATGTCGGAGCTTGGCGATGAAAACCCAGTAACTCGAACGCTGCTCTATCGCGCGGACATGGATGCGCTGCCCATCGTGGAAGCAAACGACGTCGAATACCGCTCAGAAACCGATGGCATTATGCACGCGTGTGGACACGACGCTCATGTTGCGATTGCGCTTGCGGTAGCTAGCAGAATTGCAACCGAACGAGATGAGCTGCGAGGGAATCTGAAGCTCGCATTTCAGCCCGCCGAAGAAGGCGGCAACGGAGCCCTGGCGATGATCGAAGATGGAGCGCTCGAAGCTCCGCGCGTCGATGCCGCCGTCGGCCTTCACGTCTGGAACAATTTTCCTGTTGGAACCGTCGGGATTTATTCGGGAGCGATGATGGCCGCGGTTGATGAATTCGCTTTGACGGTTAACGGCGTAGGCGGGCACGGCGCGTTGCCTCAACAAACGGTCGACGCTGTCGTCGTCGCTTCTCAAATAGTCACCGCGCTTCAGACGGTCGTCAGCCGAAACGTGTCGCCACTTGATTCGGCAGTTGTTACCGTCGGAAGTTTCAACGCGGGCACTGCCTTCAACATCATCGCGGGCAGCGCGCAGCTTCGAGGCACGGTTCGAACCTTCAATAAAGAAACTCATCAGAGCATTCCGCAGATGATCGAACGCGTGATTCGAGGCGTGTGCGAAGCGATGGGCGCAACCTACAAGCTCGATTACGTAAGACAAACAACTCCGCTTGTGAACAACAATGAAGTCTGCGAACTTGTCGCTGAATGCGCCGCGGAAGTTGTCGGCGCGGAAAACGTGATTCGCGACGAGTCGGTTCGAACGATGGGCGGCGAGGACATGGCCTACTTTCTGGACCGCGTGCCGGGTTGCTATTTCTTCCTCGGGACTCGCAACGAAGAGCGCGGTTTCGTTCACCCTCATCACTCGCCGCGCTTTGACATCGATGAGACGGCGCTGCCGCTGGGCGTCGAAATCATGACTCGAGTAATAAGACGATACCTGCAATAAGATGGCGCGTCCCAGGGTTAGTGCCCTCTGCGTTTGGTTCGTGTTAGTCTGCCCCGAATGACAATCTGGCATGAAGCCCTGGTGTTCTTTTCTGCATTTATCGCCGGCATGATGAACTCTGTTGCGGGCGGCGGAACGCTGGTGACATTTCCTACCTTAGTTTGGATTGGCGTCGATCCGATTCGCGCGAACGTAACCAGCACGGTTGCGCTGTGGCCTGGTTCTCTCGGTGCGATGGTAGGCTTTCGCAAGGAACTGGGCGACAGCAGACGCATTATGTTGTTGCTCGGAGCGCCGTCT
>Ga0075426_10000441_pt1 | contig 28691 bp, 18 predicted proteins | sample SoiMethybrSBSTD5_FD_75304 | JGI IMG/M metagenome (GOLD analysis project Ga0075426, IMG submission 75304) | Bulk soil microbial communities from a Populus tree surrounding site in Tennessee, USA - Soil MetaG P. TD hybrid SBSTD5 | ecosystem: Environmental > Terrestrial > Soil > Tree plantation...
CGAGCTCGCCAACGCGCAAAGCTCGATCAAGGCGGCAACGACGCAGCAGACCCAGACCCAGGCGACGCTGCAGGATTTCGTGCAGGGCATCACCGGCGTCTCGAACGAGGCGGTGGCCTCCGAGCTCCTGACCGTGCAGACCGAGCTGCAGGCCTCGCTGCAGACGACCGCGATGCTGGCGAAGCTCAGCTTGGTGAATTACCTGTCAGGCTAGCGTGCGCCGCATGGCGCAGCCGCCGAATCTCAGGTCGGCGCTTCGTTAGATCTGGAAATCTGGGGATTGAAGCGGTTAGCTCAGCCGTTGCCGCGCAGGCCGGCGGCGAGCTGGCGATTGATGTTGACCAGAGAGGCGACGACCGCGGGCTTCGGATCGGACGAGAGCGCGACGGTCTGCGACATGATGAACATGCCGAGATTGGCGATGTTCTGGCGGATCTCCGCCGGCAGCGGATTGTCCTGGCTTAGGGCTGAACTGAGAAAGACGGTCCAGAGCTTGCGATTGTACAGAAGTGCGGCGTCGAGATCGGAACGGTTCTTGTCCCACCCGTCGACAACGGCCTGCAAGCGTGCTGCCGCCTTGAGAAGCAGGTTCGCCTCCAGCTCACGCGGACTTGCGATCTCCTTCGCCACCGCGCGGTATGCGAGAGTTCCCTGATGCATGCTGGAGAAGCTCCTCCTCGTACACGATGAGTTTTTTTGCGGCCTTTAGAGCCTTATAGAGCTCGCCCGTTAAGATATGATTATTGATGGTCTCGATGTACCGCCACGTGCTCGGGGCCGCCTGGACGATGTCGCGCATCAGCGCGAAGTACGTCTCGTGGTGCGCGCTCGTGTCCTTTGCCAGGTACATAAGCTGGACGGCGAGATAGATGCGCTTGGCGGGCGTATTGGCGCTCGCCGCGGTGAGGATGTCCTTCTCGCGAAGAATGGGGGTTTCGCCCTCGATCAGCAGACGGGTGCGCTGATCCGAGTTGGTGATCACGCAGTCGCCGATGATCACGCGCTCGCCGGGCTTCAGCTCGACTTTCAAGGCCATGGCCGCCTCCGTTTCAGGTCTTTTGTCCCATCGTCGGTCGAGAGCGTTAACCGACCGTTAACGAACCCGAAGGCTGCCCGCGACCCGTCCGGAGCGACCCGGCGGAACGTTAGCCGAACAGCTTGAGCACCGACTGGTTCGCCTGGGAGGCGAGGGACAGCGCGGTGATCGAGAGCTGCTGGCGGGTCTGCAGGGCCAGCATGTTGGCACCCTCGAGGTTGGTATCGGCAAGCGTGAGCCCGTCGGCGCCGGTCTGCAGGGTATTGATCATGTTGTTGGTGAAGTCCTGGCGATTCTGCACGATCGACAGGTTCGATCCGAAATCGGAGGCCTGGCTGGCCACCTGGCCGAGCGCGTTCTGCAGGGCGAGCAGCCGGGAGTCGAGCTGGGTGTTGCTCTGGAATTCGGTATTGGTCGCAGACCCGATGCCGAGCGTCGAGCTGTTGACGCCGTTCGGATTGGTCGACTGGATCGACAGGGTGCTGGTGCTGAGCTCGTTGAAGAACAGCTTGAGCACGTCGCCATTGAGCAGATTGACGCCGTTGAAGCTCGAGTCCTGGGCGGTCTTGTCGAGCTGATCCTTGAGCTGGTTGAACTGGCTGACGAGGTTGGCGCGGACGCTGTTGCCGAGGACCGTGTTCGTGCCTGTGCTGCCGTCGAGCTTGCCGCTCGACGAGCTGATGCCGGTGATCGTGAGGGACGAGGTCGACAGATTGGTGAGCTGCAGCTGGCCGGCGTTGTTCGAGGCCTTGATCTTGCCGGAGAGCGAGGCGTTGGCGTTGATCGCGTTCACGAGCTGGTCGACGGATTCGACCGCGCCGACCGTGGCCGTCGATGTCGAGCTCGAAAAGCCAGCGCCCGTGATGGTCGTGCCACCGGTGTTGTCGCCGAGCGTGATCAGGTTGGGGCCGGCGTCCTGCAGCGTGATCTTGCCGGTGCCATTGGCGGACGCCAGCGTGTAGCCGACCGCCGCGTTGATGTTGGCGACGATCGTCGTCGCAGTGTCGTTCGTCGTTACGCTCAGGGTGACAGCCACGCCGCCATTGATGTCGGCGGCCTGGATGGTCAGGCTACCGGCCTGTGCAGCCTTGCTGGTGGCGGCGGTGAAACCGCCCGTTAATGTCTCCTGATCGTTCAGGTTAACGCTGACCGCGCTGGTGCCGACCGCACCGTTGACGAATGAGATGGTCTTGAGCGTGGTCGTCCCGATCGTCGTGGCATCGATGGTGTAGGTCCCGCTCTGCCAGGACGCATCCTGGCGGGCCTGGGTGACCGTCGCCTGCATCGATTGGATCGTCTGGGTGATCGAGGTCAGGCCGTTGTCGGCGGCTTTCAGCGTATTGACGCCGTTGGTCATCGAATCGAGGAGGCTCGACAGCTCATTACTGCGCGTCGAGAGGGCGGCAGCGGTGAAGTAGTTGACGGCGTTGTCGAGGGCGGAATTGACCTTCTTGCCCGTCGCCAGGCGCTCCTGCGTCGTCTGCTGCAGATTGGCCGTGTTCTGGAGCGAGAGCAGGTTCTGCCGGATGCCCGCCGTAAGGACGATTTCGCTGCTCATCCGAGGATCCTCAGAATCAGGGCGGCCGGTGGGTCCGCCCTCGTGCGGCGATAATCATTCGGTAACCCTAATGGCTGGTTAACGAGGAGTTGACGAAAAGTTAACGCGTCCGGTGTTCACTTCCGTCGATGAGGGCGGCCGTCTGGCGGGCGCCTGACGGGGCAGGAATGATGCAAGGACGCAACTGCCGCGACCGATCGCCACAAAGACTGGGCCGCCGTAGCGAGGCCGGGTTGTCGCGAATCACTGTGTCGGCCATGGTGAGAATCGCGGGCGGCAGGCGGTTGCCTCCGGCCTCCTTTTCCGCTCGGCGAGGTGAATGAGCAACAGATCGCAATTCGATTCGCGTCGCGGCGGGCCTCCGCCTGCGCGCGATCCGCGGAAGGTGGCGCGCGCGGCCGCCGCAGCCACGTCGCCGGAACTGGTGGCGCTGTTCGGCCAAGCGGTGGCGCTGCATCAGGCGGGGCGGCTCATGGAAGCCGAGCCGCTCTACCGCAAGGTTCTCGAGGCGCAACCCCGGCATTTCGACGCCTTGCACCTCATCGGGGTCATTCACTATCAGCGAGGCGAATACGACGAGGCCGTACGCCGGATCGGTCAGGCGCTGACGATCAACCCCAATGTGGCGGCCGCGCACAACAACCGGGGCGGCGCGCTCAAGGACCTCGGCCGGCCGAAGGAGGCGCTCGCCAGCTACGAGCGGGCGATCGCGCTCAAACCCGATTATGCCGATGCGTTCTACAATCGCGGCAGCGTGCTGCGTTCGCTGGAGCGCTTCGAAGAAGCCGTGGCGAGCTACGACCGTGCGATCTCGCTACGGCCCGAATACCCCGACGCCTGCAACAGTCGCGGCAGTGCGCTCAAGGAGCTCGGACGATTCGATGACGCGCTTGCCAGCTTCGACCGGGCGCTGGCGTTGAAGCCCGACTATGCGGAGGCCTGGTACAACCGCGCCAACGCCCTGAACGAATTGAAGCGGTTCGACGAAGCGCTCGAGAGCTGCGACCGTGCCCTCGCGCTCAAGCCCGATCTCGCCGAGGCATTCAACAATCGGGCGAACGCTCTCAAAAGCCTGCGACGCTTCGAGGAAGCGGTCGAGAGCTACGACCGCGCGCTCGCGCTGCGGCCTGGCTACGCCGACGCGCTCAACAATCGCGGGAATGCGCTGAAGGAATTGAAGCGTTTCCAGGAGGCGCTGGACGACTACGACCGGGCAATCGCGCTCAAGCCCGACCATGCGGACGCGTTCTTCAACCGCGGCATCGCGCTCGCCGAGCTCAAGCGAAACCAGGAGGCCCTGGCGAGTTACGAACAGGCGGTCGCGCTCAAGCCGGATCACGCTGAGGCGTACTTCAACCGCGGCTCGGCGCTGCTCGCGCTCCGGCGCCTCGACGAGGCGACAGAGAGCTTCCGAAAGGCGCTCGAACTCAAGCCCGACCAGGACCATCTCAAGGGCATCTACCTTCACGCTCAGATGCACCTGTGCGAGTGGAACAATTTCGAGCGTCTGTCCGCCGAGCTCAACGCCGATATCGCGAAGGGTCTTGCGACGACCTATCCGTTCCAGCTCCTCGCCTGCGCGTCGACGGTGGAGGCGCAGCTCGAGTGCGCGCGCATCTTCGTCACCAACAAGTGCCCGGCCTATCCCGATCCGTTGTGGCGCGGCGAACGCTACGCGCATGATCGCATCCGCGTGGCCTATGTGTCGGCCGATCTTCGCGATCACCCGGTCGCATATCTGATTGCGGGGCTGTTCGAACGGCATGATCGATCGCGTTTCGAGACGATTGCGATCTCCTTCGGGGACGACAAGCCGGGGGCGGTCCGAGATCGGTTGAAGGCGTCGTTCGAGCGATTCATCGACGCCAACGGCATGAACGATCGCGAAGTCGCGAAGCTGATACGCGAGCTGGAGGTGGACATTGCAGTCGACCTCAACGGGTTTACCGATGGCTCGCGCCCCGATGTCTTCGCCTACAAGCCGGCGCCGGCTCAGGTGAGCTATCTGGGCTATGCCGGGACGCTGGGGCAGGACTACTGCGACTACATCATCGCGGATCGCTTCGTGATCCCCGAGGACGCGCGCGCACACTATGCCGAGAAGGTCGTGTACCTGCCTGGCAGCTTCATGGTGAATGACTCGGGGCGAAGAATCTCCGAGCGAACGCCTTCGCGCGCCGAAGCGGGACTGCCGGACGAAGGACTGGTGTTCTGCTGCTTCAACAACGCTTACAAGATTACGCCCGACGTCTTCGACATCTGGATGCGCCTGCTCATCCAAGTCGACGGCAGCGTGCTCTGGCTTTCGAGCTCGAACGCGCACGCGCCGAGGAACCTGCGTCGCGAAGCGGAAAAGCGGGGCGTCGCCGGCGATCGCTTGGTTTTCGCGCCGCGCGTCCCGCTGAACGAGGATCATCTGGCGCGCGTGCGTCTTGCCGATCTCTTTCTCGACACGCTTTATTATAACGCGCATACGACGGCCGCGGACGCGCTCTGGGCCGGCGTGCCGGTGCTGACCTGTCCGGGCGCCACCTTCGCGAGCCGGGTCGCCGGCAGCCTGCTTACCGCGGTCGGGCTGCCCGAACTGATCGCCGGTTCGCTGGCGGAGTACGAAGGCCTGGCGCTGCAGCTCGCGCGCGACCCGGCGCGTCTTGCCGGGCTGCGGCAGACGCTTGCCCGCCATCGCGAGACCTTTCCGCTGTTCGACACAGACCAATTCACGCGGCACCTCGAGGCGGCGTTCACGACGATGTGGGAGCGCGTGGAGCGGGCTGAGCAGCCGGAGAGCTTCACGGTCACGCCGGTCGAAGGCTCCCGCAGATGAGGCGGCGTGGTTCGACTGTGAAAGGAAAGGCGCGGCCGCTTGCGGTCGCGCCGCAGCGGGAGCGGGCGGCTTCCGCCGCCGTCTCCCTGTTCGCCGAGGGCGTGGCGCTGCATAGGGCCGGACGGCTGGCCGATGCCGAGGCGCTCTACCGCCGCGCCCTCGAATCCGATGAAGCTCATTTCGAGGCGCGGCATCACCTCGGGATCGTTCATTACCAGCGCGGGGAGCACATCGCGGCGATCCGTCAGATCGACGCGGCTTTGCAGCTGAACTCCGATGTGGCCGCGGCGCACAACAATCGCGGCGTTGCGCTCGCGGCGCTCCAGCGTGGTGAGGAGGCGCTCGCGAGTTACGACCGAGCGATTGCGCTCGCGCCCGACTATGTCGACGCCTGGATCAATCGCGGGAATGTGCTCAAGGAGCTTGGGCGGTTCGAGCGGGCGTTGTCGAGCTACGACAAGGCCATTGCGCTGGCGCCTGGCCAGGTCGTCGCGCTCGCCCAGCGTGGCAATGTGCTGCAGGCGTTGCAGCGGTTCGAGGACGCGGTCGCGAGCTACGATCGTGCGATCGCCCTCAAGCCGGACTACAGCGAGGCGCATAACAATCGAGGCAGCGCGCTCGTTCGGCTCGGTCGATTCGGGGAGGGGGTCGCGAGCTTCGAGCGGGCGATCGGGCTGCGACCGGACGACGTCAAGGCATTGAGCAACCTTGGCGAGGCGCTCGCCGGGCTCGAACGCCTCGAAGAGGCGGTCGCGAGCTACGACCGTGCGATCGCGATCGCGCCGGATTTTGCCGATGCGTTCAACGATCGAGGTGTCGTGCTGTCCAAGCTCGGGCGCCTCGGCGAGGCCATCGAGAGCTATGATCGCGCGATCGCGCTCAAGCCTGAGGATGTCGAGGCGCTCTGCAATCGCGGCAACGCGCTCCACGAGCTCGAAAGGTTCGCGGAGGCGGTCGCGAGCTACGACCGGGCGATCGCGCTCAAAGCGGACTACGCCGACGCCCACTGTAATCGTGGAAACGCTCTTAGCGCGCTGAAGCGTTTCGACGAAGCGCTGGCGAGCTTCGAGCGCGCGATCGCATTCGTCCCCGATCACACCGAAGCGCTCAACAACCGCGGTAACGCCCTTTACGCCTTGAGACGCCTGGACGAAGCGTTGGCGAGCTACGACAAGGCGATCGCCCACAGGCGTGATTATGCCGACGCTCTCAACAATCGCGGCAACGCCTTGCGCGAATTGAAGCGTTTCGACGAGGCGCTCACAAGCTATGCGGAGGCGATCTCGCTCAAGCCCGAGCACGCCGAATACCACAACAATCGCGCAATCGCGCTCGCCGAGCTCAAGCGCTTCGACGAGGCGCTGGCGAGCTATGACCGCGCAACCGCGCTCAAGTCGGATTATGCGGAGGCGTACAGCAACCGCGGCTATGCACTTCGCGATTGTCGGCGCTACGACGCGGCTTTGGCGAGCTTCGCCCGGGCGCTCGCGCTCAAGCCCGAGTTCGAATACCTGCGAGGCACGTCGCTGCACGCCAAGATGCACGTCTGCAACTGGTCGGAATTCGACCGCGAGTGCGCGGCAGTGTTGGCTGGCGTCGACAATGGGCGGCCCGTCGCGCTGCCGTTTCAGCTGCTGGCAATCCCGGCGACGCCGGAGCAGCAGCTTCGCTGCGCGAGGATCTACAGCACCGACAAGTATCAGGCCTCGCGCGCCCCGCTCTGGCGCGGCGAGCGCTATGCACATGGACGCATCCGCGTGGCCTATCTCTCGGCTGACCTGCGCGAGCATCCGATCACCGCGTTGACCGCCGGAATGTTCGAGCGTCATGACCGGACGCGCTTCGAGACGGTGGCGATCTCCTTCAAGTCCGATTCCTACAAACAGATCCGCGATCGGCTGAGCGCCTCATTCGATCGCTTCATCGATGCGCAGGGGATGAGCGACCGGGAGGTTGCCACGCTGGTGCGCGAGCTCGAGATCGACATCGCGGTCGATCTCAACGGCTATACGGAGGGCTGCCGGCCGCAGGTTTTCGCGCAGCGCCCGGCGCCCGTGCAGGTCAACTATCTCGGGTTTGCCGGAACGCTCGGGGAAAGCCATTGGGATTACGTCATCGCCGATGAATTCGTCGTTCCGGAGCACGGCCACGCCAGCTACGCCGAGAAGGTCGTGTATCTGCCGGATTGCTTCATGGCGAACGACTGCGGGCGCGGCATTTCCGCCCGTACGCCCACGCGATCGCAGGCCGGTCTTGCCGAAACGGGCTTCGTCTTCTGCTGCTTCAACAACGTCTTCAAGATCACGCCGGATGTGTTCGACATCTGGATGCGCCTGCTTGCGGGCGTGCCCGGCAGCGTCTTGTGGTTGTCAGCCGCCAACGGGAGCGCAGTTGCCAATCTCCGCCGTGAGGCGAAGCTGCGGGGCGTCGCTGCCGAGCGTCTGGTCTTCGCTCCGCGCGTGCCGCTGAACGAGGATCATCTGGCGCGGCTGCGCCTCGCCGATCTCTTCCTCGATACGCTCCCCTACAATGCCCACACCACAGCGGCCGATGCGCTGTGGGCCGGCGTGCCGGTGCTGACCTGTCGGGGGGCGACCTTCGCGAGCCGCGTCGCCGGCAGTCTGCTCACGTCCATCGGTCTGCCCGAGCTGATCACCGGATCACCGGCGGAGTACGAAGCACTCGCCTTGGCGCTCGCCCGCGAGCCGGAACGCCTGACGGCTCTGCGTCAGAAGCTCGCGCGCAATCGCGACTGCTATCCGCTCTTCGACACTGATCGCTTCACCCGCCACATCGAGGCCGCTTACGCCAAGATGTGGCAGCGCGCCGAGCGAGGCGAACCGCCGCAGGGCTTTGCGGTTCCGGCCACGACTCGCGCGGCCCTTTGACGAAACGCCGGCCCAACATGGTGCACAATCCGCGGCGGCAGGGGCGAGGGGCAGGCGCCGGGCCCGACCCGAAGGTGCTGCTGTCGCGTGCGGTCGCCTGTCATCAGGCGGGACTGCTGTCGGATGCCGAGGAGCTGTACAAGAAGGTTCTCGAAGCGCATCCGCGGCAGTTCGACAGCCTTCATCTGCTCGGGCTCATCCACTATCAGCGCGGCGCCCATGCGGAAGCGCTTCGTCACATCGATCGAGCGCTCAGCATCAAGCCCGAGGTCTCCGCCGCGCACAACAGCCGCGCCGCGGCCCTCAACGGGCTCGGGCGGTTTACCGACGCGATCGCCGCGTGCGATCGGGCGATTGCGCTCGATCCGAGCAATGCCGAGGCCTTCTGCAATCGTGGCCATGCGTTGGTGGAGTTGAAGCGCGGCGAGGAGGCGCTGGCGAGTTGCGACAAGGCCCTTGCGCTGCGGCCGGCCATGGCCGAAGCCTTCAACAACCGCGGCAATGCGCTCAAGGAGCTCAAGCGCTTCGATCAGGCGCTCGCGAGCTACGAGCGGGCAATCGCGCTCAAGCCGGATTATGCAGAGGGCTTCAACAACTGCGCCAATGTCCTGATCGGCCTCAAGCGTTTCGATGAAGCTCTGGAACGTTGTCAGCGCGCGATCGCGTTGCGCGACGACCTCGCCGAGGCCTTCTACAACCGCGGCATCGTGCTCCACGAGCTCAAGCGCTACGACGACGCTCTGGAGAATTACGACCGGGCGATCGCGTTGAGGCCGGATTATGCCGAGGCTCTTGCCAATCGCGGCACCGCGCTGCTCGATCTCAAACGCCACGATGAAGCGCGGGCGGGCTATGAGCGGGCGCTGAAGCTCGCACCCAATCATGAGTATCTCAAAGGCATGCACATGCATGCCAAGATGCTCGTCTGCGACTGGAAGAATTTCTCGCCAGAATGCGTCGATCTCAACGCCGCAGTCGCCACGGGAGCCGCGGCGGCGCTGCCCTTTCATCTTCTGTCATGCATGCCGGATCCGCAGCTGCAGCTCGCCTGCGCGAGTCGTTTTGTCCGGGACCGATACCTGGCGGCGGCTCCGCTCTGGCACGGCGAGCGTTACGCGCATCGCCGGATTCGCCTCGCGTATCTCTCCGCCGACTTCCGCGACCATCCGGTGGCGCTATTGGCGGCCGGCCTGTTCGAGCGGCATGACCGGGCGCGGTTCGAGACCACCGCGATCTCCTTCGGAGCCGATATGCCGGGGGCGATGCGCGCGCGGCTGAAGGCGGCATTCGACCGCTTCGTCGATGCCAGTGCGTTGGGCGACGCCGACGTGGCCCAGCTCATGCGCGATCTCGAGATCGACATCGCGATCGATCTCAACGGCTTCACCGATGGATTGCGGCCCGAGGTTCTGGCGCGCCGGCCGGCGCCGATCCAAGTCAACTATCTCGGATATGCCGGAACCATGGGCGGCCCGCATTGGGATTACATACTGGCGGATCGCTTCGTCGTTCCGGAGGAGTCCCGCCGGCACTATGCGGAGCAGGTCGTCTACCTGCCGCATTCCTTCATGGTCAACGATGCCGGCCGCGCCATTTCGGATCGCACGCCGTCGCGCGCGGAGGCGGGGCTGCCGGAGCACGGCTTCGTCTTCTGCTGTTTCAGCAACACCTACAAGATCACCCCCGACGTCTTCGAGGTCTGGATGCGGTTGCTCGGCCGGATCGAGGGCAGCGTGCTGTGGCTTGCGGCGGTCAGTGCGAGCGCGGCCGAGAACCTGCGGCGGGAGGCGCGGGCGCGCGGGATTGCGCCGGAGCGGCTGATCTTTGCCCCGAAGGTGCCCTTGAACGAGGATCACCTGGCGCGCATCCGCCTCGCCGATCTCTTTCTCGACACGGTTCCATACAATGCGCACACGACCGCGGCCGACGCGCTGTGGGCGGGTGTGCCGGTGCTGGCGTGTTCGGGCGAGACGTTTGCAAGCCGCGTCGCCGGCAGCCTGCTCGGCGCGGTCGGACTGCCCGAGCTGATCACCGGCTCGCTGCCAGATTATCAGGCGCTCGCCTTGCGGCTTGCCGAGGATCGGGCGCTGCTCTCCGGATTCCGTCAAAGGCTTGCGCGGAATCGCGCGACGTGTCCGCTGTTCGACACCGACCGCTTTGCCCGCGACATCGAAACGGCCTACACCATGATGTGGGAGCGCAGCCAACGCGGCGAGCCGCCCGGGACTTTCACCGTCGATTCAACAGCCGAGGCGAGCGGCGCGGGGACGGCGTGACGAACGTTGCGGCCGACCCAGCGCAGGCAGCACCCGTCGCGGCGGAGCGGATCGATGTCGGCTCGCTTCTCCGCACGGCGCTCGCGCTCCACCAAGGGGGCCGGCTGGCCGAAGCCGAGGATCTCTACCAACGTATCCTCGCGATCGAGCCGCGGCATTTCGACAGCCTCCATCTTCTCGGGGTGATTTTTTCCCAACGCGGCGAACATGTGACGGCCGTTCGTCAGATCGCGGCCGCGCTCACAATCAACCCGAAGAGCGCGGCGGCGCACAACAATTGCGGCGTGTGCTTGAGCGCGCTCGACCGTGCCGACCAGGCTCTCGCAAGCTTCGACGCGGCTCTAGCGCTCGCTCCCGATTATCTCGATGCGCAGCGCAATCGGGCCGATACGCTTCTTGGCATGCGCCGGTTCGAGGATGCCGTCGCGAGCTACGATCGAGCCATCGCATTGGATTCGAATGTTGCCGGCCTCTTTACAAAGCGCGGTCATGCATTGTCGGCATTGGGCAGGCTGGAACAGGCGATTGACAGCTATGATCGAGCGGTCGCGCTCGACCCGGCGGATCGGGATGCTTTTTTCAACCGTGGGCTCGCGCTTGGGAGGCTCGAGCGATTCGACGATGCCATCGCGAGCTACGACAAGGCGATCGCGATCAACCCGGGTGACGCTGAAGCGTTGAGCAATCGGGGCGCAGCGCTCAAATCACTCAAGCGGTTTGTCGAAGCGGTGGCGAGCTGCGAGCGCGCAATCGAGATCGACCCTCGTCTTGCGGTCGCCTACAACAATCGCGGCATCGCGCTCAAGGAGCTGAGCCGCTTCGACGAGGCTCTCGCAAGTTACGATGCCGCGATCCGGCTCTCCCCGGGATACGGCGAAGCGCTCAGCAATCGCGCCAATGTCCTTGCCTCGGTCGGGCGGCTCGATGAGGCAATCGCGGACTACACTCAAGCCCTTGCGGCCAATCCGGACGACGCCACGGCGCGGTGCAATCGCGGAATGATCAAGCTTCTGACCGGTCGTTTCGACGATGGATGGAAGGACTACGAAGCCCGCTGGTCGACCGGACCCATGGCGGTGGATCGGCGCCGGTTCGCACAGCCGCAATGGACCGGCGAGGCGGACATCAGGGGCAAGCGCCTGCTGCTGTTGGCTGAGCAGGGGCTCGGGGACACCATCATGGCAGCGCGCTATGTGCGGCAGGTTGCGGACCTGGGAGCGCAGGTCATTCTCTCTGTGCCGGCGGCGCTTGCCTCGCTCATGCATGAAATCGAGGGCATCACGGTCGTCACCGAAGGCGAGACCTTGCCAGCCTTCGACCTGCATTGCCCGTTGATGAGCCTGCCGGGCGCATTCGACACGACCTTGGACACCATTCCGGCGCAGGTGCCGTACCTGCGGGCGCCCGCCGGCCATCTCGATACATGGCGCCGGCGGCTTCCGCGAACCGACGCCCTCAAGGTCGGCCTCAACTGGGCGGGAAACCCGCAGTTCAAGCTCGACGCAGCCCGTTCGATCGGGCTGTGCCGAATGTTGCCGCTGCTCGCATGCTCCGGCGTCGACTTCTTCAGCCTGCAAAAGGAACTGCGCGAGGGGGATGCGGAAATTCTACGCGCCTATCCGCAGGTCACGCCGCTCGGGCAAGAGGTCGAGACGTTCGCCGATACCGCCGCGATCATCTCGCTCCTGGATCTGGTGATCTCCAGCGACACCTCGGTGGTCCATGCGGCCGGCGCGCTCGGCAGGCCGGTCTGGGTGCTGCTGCAATCCGCGCCCGATTGGCGCTGGCTGCTCGATTGCGATGAGAGTCCCTGGTATCCGACCGCGCGGCTGTTCCGACAGACTGAGCGTGACGATTGGACCGGCGTCGTCGATCAGGTCGGGACAGCGCTCGACCGACTGGCGCGAGCACCGCGAGCGATCGAACCCCAGGGCGACCAGAGCGAACTCCGAAACTCGTCTTTGTTTCTTCCGAAATGCCCTACCATCGCAAGATGATTCGCTGCTTCTGTCCCCAGCGACCTGCTTCCCCCTTCCAGTCACACAGCCGAGCGTTGCCATGAACGAGCTCATCGTCCGCATCAAGAAAGGTGTGTCGCTGGCGGTGCCAGCCGCGCTTGATACGATGACGACGTATGTGCTGCTGGAGCAGGAGGAGTGGTTCGAAAAGGAGCTCGACTTCCTGCTGCGCTGGCTCAAGCCCGGCATGACGGCAATCGATATCGGGGCAAATGTCGGTGTCTACAGCCTCGCCATGGCGCGGGCCGTGGGTCCACATGGACACGTGTTCGCCTACGAGCCGGGCAGCGCGCCGCGATCGATGCTCGAGCGCAGCCGCGGCATCAATCGCGCCGACAATCTGCAGATCATCGCGGCAGCGGTGTCCGACAGCGCTCGCCAAGGCCATCTTACGCTTGGCTGGTCGAGCGAGCTCAACAGTCTGGACGGCACCGGGCCGGGCGAGCCTGTTCAGATCACCTGCCTCGATCTGGAGGACCGTACCCGCGGGTGGGACAAGATCGACTTCGTCAAGATCGACGCGGAAGGCGAGGAGGAGCGCGTCCTCTCCGGCGCCCGGTCGTTCTTCGCGCGCCATTCGCCGCTGGTTCAGTTCGAGATCCAGGATAAGAATGGGCTCAACCAGCCGCTGCGCTCCGCTTTCCTGCAGCATGGCTACAAGGTCTATCGACTGCATTGCGGAGCATCAGTCCTGGTGCCGGACGCCCCAGACAAGCCGCTCGATTCGTTCGAGCTCAACCTGTTCGCCGCCAAGGCCGATCGGGCGGCGGCACTGGCGGACGAGGGATTGCTACTCGATGCGGTTCCGGATTGGACGCCCGATGCGCACGCAAGCGACCAGAGCTTGACGCTGCTCGGGGCGCAGGAATTTGCGCCGGCTTTTGGGCCCGCGTTTGCGCCGAACGCCGAGATAGATGCCGCGTATCGCGACGGCCTGGCCGGCTATGCGGCCTGGCGCTCGGCGGAGCGGCCGCTGGCCGAACGCTGCGGGGCCTTGGATTTCGCTTGTCGCACGCTGCTCGCGCTTTGTCAGCGAACCCCCACCATGTCGCGGCTGTCGACCCTGGCGCGAGCGAGCTGGGAGGCGGGGCAGCGGGACATATGCGCTGCTGCACTGAAGTCGTTCGGACAGCTGGTTGCCCACGGCCAAATGAATGTTGGCGAGCCTTTCTGGCCGGCCAGCCCGCGGTTCGACCGAATTCCGCCCGGCGACAGGCGGGCGCAATGGCTGCTTGTATCGGCCTTCGAGCAGTTCGAACGCGCGTCCGCGCATTCGTCGCTGTTCAAGGGAGCGATCGTCGATCTTGATTGGCTATGCGCCCAGCCTTTCGCCTCGGCCGAGATGGAGCGCCGCAGGGTTCTCCGCCGCGCGGTGGAGGGCGAACGCATGGAAGTTCCGGCGCGGCTCTGCGTTCCAGCCGACGATCACCTCAATGCCGATCTGTGGCGCGCAGGACTGGTCCCCAACACCTGGGTGCGCGACGCGATCCGGGCCGGCTGAGCGTACGGGCCATCGGGATGCGGCGCCATAGTCAAGCGAAGTCCGGATAATCGCGGTCGCGCGTGCAGCGAACTCCCCGCTCGGCAAGCTCGCGCACACCATCCTCGGCCGATCCGCTGGCGCGGAGCCCCAGCGTTTTCAGCTGCGGGCGAATCAAAGTAGGGTGTAAGAAAATAGAACCGACCCACGGTCAAGGCGCAATCAAGGACGGTAGGCTCTCCCGGAGGCTGCAAAGTTGACAGAGTGGCTCATGCGAAAGGCAACTCCGCAAACAGAGCGGCAATACAGCCTGATGACGACGGAAGGGCCGAATGAGCTTTGAAATCCCGCTCGCCAAGCCGGATCTCAGCGGCAACGAGGTCAAGTATGCGCTCGAGGCCATTCAAAGCGGCTGGATCGGGATCGGCCCGTTCATCAGGCAATTCGAACACGAATTCGCGCGACTGTCGCAAGCTCGTGCCGCGATCGCCTGCGCGAATGGGACGGTGGCGCTGCATCTCGCTTTGCTGGCGATGGGCCTTCAACCCGGCGACGAGGTGATCGTTCCGTCGTTCACCTACGTCGCGACGGCCAATGCCGTAAAGTTCTGCGGCGCGGATCCGGTGTTCGTGGACGTCGATCCCGATACCTGGTGCATCGATCCGGCCCTTGCCGAGGAGGCGATCACACCGCGGACCAAGGGCATCATGCCGGTGGATTTGTACGGCCATCCCGCCGATCTCGACGCCGTCAACGCGCTTGCCGCGCGCCATGGGCTGTGGGTGGTGGAAGACGCAGCCGAGGCCGCCCTGGCGCGATACAAGGGCCGGCCTGTCGGTGGTCTGGCGCGGATCACCACCTTCTCCTTTCATGTGACCAAGGTCTTCACCTCCGGTGAAGGCGGGGCAATCACGCTCAACGACGAGACGGCAGAAGCGTACATCCGGATGATCTACAGTCACGGCATGGATCCGGATCGCCGCTTCTTTTTCCCGGTCAGCGGCTACAATTATCGTCTCACGAATATCGCCGCCGGCCTGCTGTGTGCGCAGATGGAACGCCACCGGCACTTCCTCGAGCGGCGTGCCGCGATTTTTCGCGCTTATCACGAGCTGCTCAAAGACGTTCCAGGCGTCGGGTTCCGTCCGGTGGCGCCGTGGGCCACGCTGTCCCCCTGGCTGTTCTCGATCACCGTCGATCCGGCGGAGTTCGGTTCTACGCGCGAACAACTGATGGCGAAGCTCGCCAGCGAACAAATCGAGTCGAGGCCATTCTTCATTCCGGTACACAGTCTCCCGCCGTTCAGCGACGGCTCGCGCAGACGGAACACGCGATGTCCGGCAACGGATCGGCTATGCGGCATGGGGATCAACCTGCCCACATACACCACAATGACCGATGGAGAGATCGAGCGCGTGGCCGCGGCCATCAAGTCTGTAGCGCGGCGGGCACGCCGGGTTGCCGCATCGTCCGCCGGATGAACCGATTCCCCGAACGAGGAAAACAGGTGTGAGAACGACTCCCGACTACGACCCGATCGTAACCCGTCATTATGATAAGGCTGCTGCCGAGCACGGCATCGCGCCCAGCAGCACCATGCCGGATGAGATCACGCGATCGAAGGAAAGCGAGACAATTCTCCGGTTCGTCGAAACGGTCGCGCGCGGACGCAAGGCCCGCGGAGCCGGCAAGAAGCTTCTCATCGCAGACGTCGGATGCGGCAATGGCTACACGCTCAGCCGTCTCGCCACCGCTCTGCCGGGTCATCGCTTCGTCGGGATCGAGTTCAACGACAACCTGCGGTCCCTGGCCGAACAGCAGCTTGCAGGCATACGCTCGGCGAAAATCCTGTCGGGCGATTTGCGAGATGTGGATTCGATTGCGCTGGCAAAGGGCTCCGTGGATGTTCTTGTCTGTCAACGCGTCCTCATCAATCTCCTGGACATCGAGCATCAGCGGGCGGGGCTCGAGACCATCGTCGGCCTGGTCAAGCCGGGCGGGGCACTCCTATTCATCGAGGCGTTTGCCTCGGGCCAGCGACTATTGAACGATGCCCGGGCCGAGTTCGGCCTGACCGAGATAAAGCCGGTTCCGCACAACATGTATTTGCCCGATGATTTCTTCGAGCACAGAGCCTTGCGCGCTCTCGACTTGGCCAAGGCGGGAATTCGCGAAAATCTGCTCTCCACGCATTATTTCGTTACGCGCGTTCTGCATGACGTCGCGCTCATGGCCGCCGGCCGCGACGGCTTCATCCGCAACTCGCATTTCGTTCAATTCTTCTCGGCCGCCTTGCCGGACGCCATCGGGAATTATTCTCCTCTCCGGATACGAACCTTCGAGAAGGTCCGCCGCGTCCGATGAGCACGCTGGGCGACGCGGGATGTTCCCGAAGTCGCGAGGAATACGAGGGTTTTAGTTCCGTTAGTAAACTCTTAACCGTCTTCGGGAAGGATCGGCCGGAAAGCGGTGCCGCAACTCATGGCGAGTCTGTTCGGCGATGCCGCGCCTCCCGGACGGCGGCTCCGCCCTCTGTGGCTTACCCGCTGGTGTAATCGCAGGTCCGTGTCTGGACCCGGCGTGTACCTGCGCTGATAGGCGCGAGAGCGATAGGGCCGTTTCTGATGGCAATGTCTGAACGCGGCGCGCCAAGAAGTCCGCTTCCGGAGTCTAACCGAGACGGTCTGAGCGCTGCGAACGGCAAGGCAGCGGACTTTCGCGAAGTACGGCGGTGCCGATGCTGCGGGAATCCCAACCTTGTTCCGCTATTCGATCTCGGTGAGCAGTACCTCACCGGCGTCTTTCCTTCCCTGACTTCTCCGACGCCTGGCCGCGGTCCGGTGCAGCTGGTGAAGTGCATGGGGGACGATCCGCGCACCTTCTGCGGTCTCGTGCAGATGCGGCACAGCTTCGCCGCAGAGGCGATGTACGGTGCCAGCTACGGATATCGATCCGGATTGAACCGATCAATGGTCGCGCATCTGCATCGCAAGGTCGATGCTTTGCGGGACCTGATCGCGATCCGCACCGGCGACCTGATCCTCGACATCGGCAGCAACGACGGAACATTGCTGGGGCGCTACCCGGACGCAGGTCTCACGCTGGTGGGTATCGATCCGAGCGCCCGGAAGTTCGCCAAATACTATCGGCCAGACATCGAGTTGATCGTCGATTTCTTCTCCGCCGGGGCGTTCCACCGCTTTTTCGGCGACCGCAAGGCGAGGATCATTACGTCGATTGCCATGTTCTACGATCTCGAGCATCCACAGGCATTCGTCGACGATGTCGCCTCGATACTCGCCGATGACGGCGTGTGGCATCTTGAGCAGAGCTATCTGCCGTCGATGCTGCGCACCAATTCCTATGACACCGCCTGCCACGAGCACATCGAATACTACGCATTGCGCCAGATCGAATGGCTGATTCGGCGCGCGGGGCTGCGCATCATCGACATCGAGCTCAACGGCACGAATGGCGGGAGCTTCGCGGTTACGGTCGCGAAGCGGCAAAGTCGCTTTGTAGTCAATACGGCCGTGGTGGATCGGATACGCGCAGCCGAGACTGCACTCGGGCTCGACACGCGCAAGCCGTTCGAGGAGTTTTGGCAGCGGGTCCTCACGAGCCGTACGCGGCTGCTGGCGTTCTTCGCTCAGGCGAAGCGCGAGAACAAGAACGTCATCGGCTACGGCGCCTCCACTAAAGGCAATGTGTTGCTGCAGTTCTGCGGCATCACGTCGGACATGATGCCGTGCATCGCCGAGGTCAACGAGGACAAATTTGATCGCTTTACGCCCGGGACCTTGATCCCGATCATTCCCGAACAGCAGGCTCGCCAGATGAAACCGGATTACTTTCTCGTGCTGCCGTGGCATTTCCGGGATTCGATCATCGCTCGTGAAGCAGAGTTCAGGGCGCGCGGCGGCAAGCTTGTCTTCCCGCTCCCGACCCTGGACGTCGTCGCATGAACAAGCCGGCTTCGGCAGTCACAAGCATCCATATGCAAGCCGGCCCGGGCATGTCGGGCGGTGCGGGATTGAACGAGCCGGTGGCGCTCCAACGAACCGCGGCGGCGATTTCGGACGCCGCGGCCGTGCTTGCAAAAACCAACGATGGGCCGAGCCTGGATCGCCTCAGAGCCGTTCGTGTGCAGGCTGTCGAATCGCTACTCGCGTTCACGGGACCGCTTGGGCCGGCGTTCGCCGACAGTCTGAATGCGATCGTCGGCTCCTGCCGTACGAGCGGGGTGCTCGCCTTCCCGAGAAGTACGACGGAAGAGCATCTTTTCGCGCGTTCGCAAAGCGCATTGACCTCCGCATCTTCTGACAGAATCGCGACTTGCGCCTTCGCTGCCGCTCTCCTGGCGTGTCATCCGTTCGAGTTGGATGTGCTGCCGCCCCTAACGGCGTTTCCAAAGGCGCTGCACGCGGCGTGGCTTTCGCTGCTGTTGCAATTGCCGCCAGCCTTCGTGCAAAACGGGGAGGCGGGAGAATTTCCCGGGTACCTGCAGCGGGTCTGCGACCAGATTGAGGAGCATCTGCGCACGACGACCGAGCCCGTCGACGACATCGTCAATGCATTCTTCGCCACGTCGGCGTTCATGCAGGCTTATTTCAACGAGCTCAATTTGCGCGGATTGATGCGCTCCCGCGCGGCAATCGTCGAGCATCTCGTCCAGCGCGGTGGAACCGTCATCGACCAACTGCGCGTGATGACGCCTTGCAGGGAGAGGCCGCGGATCGGATTCATCTCCTTGGGCGTGACCGACGGGACAGAGAGTTCCCTGCTCGCCGCCTACATGGAACGGCTCGATCGCAGGCGTTTCGATGTGCGTCTCTACAGCATGAACGTGCCAAGCGGCAGGATCGGGGCGCTGTGCCGCGCCGCAGCCGAGACCTATGTCCAGTTGGCGACCAGCCCCTCCGTCGCCGTGGCGCAGTTGCGGAAGGAGAATCTGGATTTGGCGGTGTTTAGCGCGAACGTGACCGCCCGTGCGCACCCGCTGGCACAGGTTGCCGTCCATCGCATCGCTCCCATCCAGGCGACGACAGGGGTTTCGCCGGTCACCACAGGGCTGCGCAACATGGACGTGATGCTTTCCGGCATCCCCAATGAAACCGCGGAGTCGCCTGAGCATTACACCGAGCACCTCGTCCTCATGCCTCGGGCCATCAACTGCTACCCCTTCCAGCATGTGCTCGAGGGGCTCGCGGACCCAGGTCCGATTGCGCGATCCGCGCACAACATTCCCGCCGATGCAGTCGTCTTCTTCTCGGCTGCGAATTTTTACAAGATCTTGCCGGAGCTCAGCGAGCAATGGCTGCGGATCCTCGCGCGCGTTCCGAACAGCTACCTCATTCTGATGCCGTTCAATCCCAACTGGTCGAACGCCTACCCGGTGGTGTCGTTTCACGAGCGTCTGCGCCGTCAGGCCGCCGCGGCGGGCGTGTCCCTCAACCGGCTCCTCATCCATTCCGCAGTCCCGACCATTGCTCATCTCCATCGCGTCATGGAGACCGCCGACGTCTATCTCGACGCGTTTCCGTTCTCTGGCGCGTGCTCGATTTACGATGCGCTCACCGTCGGCCTGCCGGTCGTCGCGCGCAGTGGCGCGGTCTGCCGGTCCCGCCACAGCGCGGCGATCTTGGAGGATGCGGGGCTCGGGGATTGGGCGGTCCACGACGAGGCAAGCTATCTCGAGCGCGCCGTTGCGCTCGGAAGGGACGTCGCGGAGCGGAGGGCTCAGCGTGCCCGCGTCGAAAGCTGCCGAGAAGCCGGCCTGAGGCTGACCGATACCGCTGCGTTCGCAGCCATGCTTATGCCCACGCTCGAGAGCCTTCTGAACGCCTGGAGCCAGCGGGCCAAAACCCTGCGCACGATGGCGCCCTCGGCGCTCGCGCAGCGCATCGCGGCGCTGGTCCCGGAGGCCGCCGAGGAGCTCGGATCCTTCACCGACCGAGATCTCGTGCTGCAGATCGTGCTGCCTTATCTGCGTCACGGAGGCAGCCAGCGCCTGATCGACGTCGGCGCCTGCGTCGGTGCCATGACCAGCCCATTCCTCGCCGAGGGCTGGCAGGCCGTGATGTTCGAGCCCGACCAGCGCTGCCATCCGAGCCTTGCGTCGCTCGCCGAGGCGCATCCTGGTCAGGTGCGGATCGAGCGCGCCGCTGTCACGGCAGATTGCGACGGCAGGGTGCTGTTTCACATCGCCGGCGCTCCCGGCCTGTCCGGGATGTCGTGCTCGCCCTTCGCCGCAGACATCGGCACCATCGACGTGCGCGCCCTCGCCCTGGCGCCCTATATCGTCCGCAACGGCCTGTTTGACGTGGATTTTGTCAAGATCGACGCCGAGGGGCACGACTTCGCGATCCTCGACGGAATCGATTTCGGCCAGATCGCGCCCCGCCTCGTCATGGTCGAGTTCGGCGAGCAGTTTTCCGGCCAGGATCGCAGTGCGGTCGAGGGGGTGCTGCGCCGGATGACCGGCCGTGGCTATGGGGCCTGCGTGCTCTGCCTGCGAGCGCTCGGCGATCTCGCGCGCCATGACTGGCGCACGGGTCTCCTGGCGATCGGGATCGACGCGATCCCGGCTCTGCCGGCTGGCATGCCATTGTTCGGCAATATCCTGTTCTTTCGCCAGGACGACCACGATTTCCTGCCGAGCCTTTGCGACTGGCTCGAGCAATTCGAAGATCGCAAAAGGCGGGGTCTCTCGCCGCTCCCGCGACGGATGCGGATGCTGTCGAGCGCCTAGCCGCTCGGCCGGCCTATCATTCCGACGACAGGCGAATTTCCGCGAGTCAGTTCTTATGCAAGCCTGAAACTGGCTTCATGCCGGCTTTGCTGGCGGCGCGGGCTCGGCCCTCTTGAGCGGATCGGCGACCGCGGAGCGCTGAGCCTTTTGCGCCTGTGCCATGACTGCGCCTACTGCAACGCGTCGCGACCATTGGCAAAAAAAACGGCGGGGCCGAAGCCCCGCCGCCCAAAGTGGATACCGCTGTTCGGGATTAGCCGAAGAGACGCAGCACCGCCTGGTTCGCCTGCGAGGCAAGCGACAAGGCCTGGATCGACAGCTGCTGGCGGGTCTGCAAGGCGAGCATGTTCGCGCCTTCCAGGTTGGTGTCGGCGAGCGTGAGCCCGTCGGCGCCGGTCTGCAGCGTGTTGACCATGTTGTTGGTGAAGTCCTGCCGGTTCTGCACGATCGACAGGTTGTTACCGAAGGCCGAGGCCTGGCTGGCCACGGTCGTGACGGCCGTCTGCAGGGTCTGCAACCGCGAGTCCAGCGACGTGTTGCTCTGGAACTCGGTGTTGGTCGCCGTGCTGATGCTCAGGGTTGAGCTGTTCACGCCAGCCGTATTGGTCGACTGGATGGTCAGCGAGCTGGTGGAGTTCTCGTTGAAGAACAGCTTGAGCTGATCGCCGGTCAGAAGGTTGATGCCGTTGAAGCTCGAGTCCTGAGCGGTCTTGTCGAGCTGGTCCTTCAGCTGATTGAACTGAGTGACCAGGTTGGCGCGGGTGGTGTTGCCGCCGATCGTGGAGGTGCCGGCAGTGCCGTCGAGCTTGCCGCCCGAGCTGTTGATGCCGGTGACCGTCAGCGAGCTGATCGAGAGGTTGGTGATCTGCAGCTGACCGGCGTTGTTCGACGCCTTCACCTTGCCCGAGAGCGAGGTATTGGCGTTGATCGCCGCCGCGATCTGGTCGACGGACTCAACCGCGCCGGGGCCGACGGCCGACGTCGTGGCTGTGGCCGAGAAGCCGGCGCCCGTGAGGGTGGTGCCGCTCGTGCTGTCGCCGAGGGTGATCGTATTCGGACCCGCATCCGTCAAGGTGATCTTGCCGGTGGAGGCCGTCGCGAGCGTGTAGCCGACCGCCGTGTTGATGTTGGCGGCGATCGTCGAGGCGACATCGTTGGTGGTCACCGCAACCGTCACCGCAACGCCGCCGTTGATGTCGGACGCCTGGATGGTCAGGTTGCCGGCCGTCGCGGCCTTGCTGGTCGCGGCAGTGAAGCCGCCGGTGATGGTCTCCTGGTCGTTCAGGGCGACGCTGATCGCCGTGCCGCCAACCGCACCACCCTGGAACGAGATGAACTTCGAGGCGGTGGTGCTGATGGTGGTGTCGAGGGTGTAGCTCGAGCTCTGCCAGGAGGCGTCCTGGCGGGCCTGAGTCACCGTCGCTTGCATCGACTGGATGGTCGTCGTGATCGACGTCAGGCCGTTGTCCGCGGCCTTGAGCGTGTTCACGCCGTTGGTCATCGAGTCGAGGAGGTTGGTGAGCTCACCGGCGCGCGCCGAAAGCGACGCCGCGGTGAAGTAGTTGGTCGGATTGTCGAGAGCGGAGTTGACCTTCTTACCAGTCGCAAGCCGCTGTTGGGTTTGGCCCTGCAGCTGGGTGGTCTGCTGCAGCGACAGCAGGTTTTGGCGGACGCCTGCCGAGAGGGTAACGGAAGAAGACATGGTAGAACCTTTCTGGTCTTAACGCCGTACTGGCGGGTTTAGCGGCCCGATCCATCGAGATCGGGGCCGACCACATGGGTCGGCGGCTACCTTCATGGCACGCGGCGCAGTAATGGCCGGTAAATAAACGTGGTTAATCAAAGGTATATGAGATTAGGCTAATATAATGTATCGAGCGCGGTGGGCGCCTCGATGTTAATCCTTCGCTAACCGCGAAAATTGACGAAAGATCAACCGTCTTGAACGGGAACCGCGGTCGCTGCGGGCCGATCAGATCTCGAGATTCGCGAGCATCAGCGCTTCGGTGGTGCTCTTGCCCTGATCGAGCGCGCGCGCGTAGGCCTGCATCCGCAACACGGCCTGCTCGGGGGTCTGGCGAATCACCTGGCGGGAGCGCACGTCGATGGTCCGGAACACGAGCTCCTGGGTGGCCGGATCGAGGATCACCGAGCGCTGATACAGTTCAGACGAGGTCGCCGTGTCGTTGCGCGACGCGAGGCTCGTATTGACGGCGCTGACGGTCTTTTCCGGCGCGAGGTCAGTCGCCACCGCTTCCGCGACCGGAGCCGGTGCGGGGCGATTGGGGACCAGCGGGGCTACGCCAGCCGAGGGGCCTATGGTGCTGACAGGGCTCATGGCGGTTCTGCCGTGATGCGACCTCTCATCCTCAAAACCCTTTCCAGGGTTTCGCAACAAGTCTAGGAATCCGGCCTTAAGTTTCCCTTAGGGAATATGACTAACAAGTTGCGGCGGAAAAACGCGCAATTTTAAGAAAATTGTAAGAGGGCCGCGGAGCGAGCCGGCCCGCATTTTGGAGGCCTGCGGCCGGCTCAGGCGAGACGCTTTAACTCTTCGGTCGCCTTCTCGACAACTCCGCTCCAGTCCTCGCTCCGCTCCTGCCGAAAGAGCCGCGCGGTCGGGTACCAGGGGCTGTCCTCCCGATCGAGCAGCCAGCGCCAATCCGGCACGAATGGCAGCAGCACCCAGACCGGTTTCCCGAGCGCTCCGGCGAGGTGAGCGACCGATGTATCGACGCAAATCATGAGGTCCAGCAGGGAGACCAAGGCCGCCGTGTCCTCAAAGCTCTCGAGCTCCGGGCCAAAGTGGGTGATATGCGGATGAGCGCTCAGGATCTCCGCATCGCCCGGGCGGAGGTCCTTTTGTAGCGAGACGAAGCTCGCGTGCGTATGCGAGATAAGCGGCAGGAGCTGCTGAAGTGTTATCGAGCGGCGGGCGTCATTCGTGTGTTGCGGGTTGCCGGCCCAGACCAAACCGATCCTCAATCCATTCGAGGTTCCCAGCCGTTTCCACCAGGTTGCCACACGCGAGGCGCAAGCCGACAGATAGGGCACCTGGGCCGGAATCGTTCCCAGGACCGTCTTGAACGCCCGCGGCAGGCTCAACAGTGGGCAATAAAGATCGAACCCCGGGAGAGGCCCGCCTTGGCCTACGATCTCGCATTCGGGGGCTGCTCGCGTCAGCATCGACCGTAACGCCGCTGGCGCTTCCAATATGACGGTCGCACCGCATTCGACGACGTGATGGACGTAGCGAATCGCCATGATGGTGTCGCCGAGCCCCTGCTCCGGTAGCAGCAGCAGACGTTTCCCCCTGATATCGGTGTCGCCGCTCCACTGTGGCTGCGCGAAATGCCGCCGATCCGGCGTCATCTCGTCGGTCTGCCAGCGCGCTTCATAGTCAGCCCATCCCTCGCGCCAGCGGCCGACCAGAAGCCTCGCAAGCGACCGATTCCAAACAGCGCTCGAATCGTCGGGTTTGAGCGCCACCGCCCGGTCATAGTCCGCGAGGGCCTCGTCGAAGCGTTTGAGCTGGACCAGCGCACTGGCGCGGTTGTTCAGCGCGTCCACGTAGGCGGGCTTGAGCGCCAGCGCCCGCTCATAGCTCGCCACCGCCTCATCGAACCGGCGCAGTCCCTTGAGCGCATTGCCCCGGTTATTGAAAGCCTCGGCGAAATCGGGCTTGAGCGCCACCGCTTTGTCGCAGCTCGCCACCGCGTCCTCGAGGCGATTGAGGCCGGCAAGCGCATTGCTGCGGTTGTACCAGGCTTCGGCATAATCTGGCCGGAGGGCCAGCGCCCGGTCGTAGCTCGCGATCGCCGCTTCATCGCGTCCGAGCTCTCGCAGCGCGTTCCCGCGATTGTTGAATGCGTGGACGTGATCCGGCCTGAGCGCGATTGCCTTGTCGAAATCGACCACTGCGCGCTCAAGCCGCCCGAGCTCCTGGAGGAGGGTGGCGCGATTGTAGAGGGCATCGACATAATCGGGCTGCAGCGCAAGCGCCTTGTCATAACCCGCCAGCGCTTCGGGCAGTCGCTGCAGCTCCTTCAATGCCGCGGCACGCGTATTGTGGGCTGCCGCGACGTCGGGCCTCTCCTTCAGCGCCAGATCGATCTCGTGGATTGCTGCCTCGTATCGACGACGCTGAAAATGCAGCACCCCGAGCAGGTGCAGACCGTCGAAATGCCGTGGCTGGGCCTGCAGGACTTGCCGATAGAGCGTCTCGGCTTCCGCCAATCGTCCGCGTTGATGGAACCTCACCGCCTGGTCAAACATTGCCGCAAGCTCGGCCGAGGGAGGTGAATCTTGCGGCCGGCCGGGGTCGGGAGCGGATCCGGGCGCAGGCGCCGGATCTGTTCGGGTTCGGAGCATCAGCGTTCCGATCAGGACAACGGCTGCATAGAACCCGACGGTTTTTATCCGCCGGCAAGCGACCGCAGCTCACGGTCGACGGCGGCGATCACGGGCTCCCAGTCGTCGATCCGCTCCTGCCGAAAGAGCCGCGCGGTCGGGTACCAGGGGCTGTCCTCCCGATCGAGCAGCCAGCGCCAATCCGGCACGAACTGCAACAGCACCCAGACCCGCTTGCCGAGCGCGCCGGCAAGATGAACCAGCGCCGTATCGCTCGAGATCACCAAATCCAGGAGCGAAACGATTGCGGCGGTATCGGCGAAAGTGTCGATCTCCGGGCCGAGCAGGGTAATCTGCGGATGTCCTTGCAGGATCTCTGAGTCGCCGGGGCGCAGGTCTTTTTGCAGACTGAAGAACTGCACGTCTGCGGCCGCGAGCAGCGGCAGCATCCGGCGCAGCCCGATCGAGCGCGCGTCGTCGCGCTTGAAATCGGGGTTGCCCGCCCAGTTGATACCGATCTTGAGAGCGCGGGTTTGCGGCAGCCGCCGGCGCCATTTGTCGAGATGCGCCGCCGGGGCGCGCAAGTAGGGCACTTCGGCCGGAATGGTGTCCAAGGTGGTATCGAACGCCCGCGGAAGGCTCATCAGGGGGCAATGCAGATCGAAGGGCGGCAGCGTTCTGGTTTCGGTCACGACCGTGATGCCCTTGATCTCCTCCATCAGCGACGCGAGCACCCACGGCACACCGAGAATGATGTTGGCGCCGAGCTCGGCGACGCGCCGCACATAGCGCGCCGCCATGATCGTGTCGCCGAAGCCCTGCTCGGAATGCAGCAGTATGGTCTTGCCGCCGATATCGCGGCTTCCAGTCCACTGAGGCCGGCCGCAATTCTGCCAGGGCAGCAAGGCCTCGTCGGTGAGGGTGCGACGCTCGTAGTCGGCCCAAGCCTCGCGACACCGCCCGAGCAGCAGATTGCAGATCGACCGGTTCCACAGCACGTTGGGATGCTCGGGATTGAGTGCGACGACCCGTGCGAAATCCGTCAGCGCATCGTCGATGCGGCCAAGCTCCATCGACGTCGTCCCGCGATTATAGAGTGCCTCGGCATAATTGGGCCTGAGCGCGATCGCCCGGTCCAAGTCCGCGAGCGCTGCGTCGAACTTCCGAAGCTCGAATGCGGTCGTGCCGCGATTGTAAAACGCCTCGGGATAGGTCGGCTGCAGGGCGATCGCCTTGTCATAATCCGCCAATGCCTGCTCAAACCGCTCGATCTCTTTGTGCAGGTTGCCGCGATTGTTGTATGCGTCGGCGTTGTCGAGCTTGAGGGCGATCGCCCGGTCGTAGTCCGCCAGCGCCTCGGTGTAGCGCTCCAGGTCCTTGAGCGTATTGCCGCGGTTGTTGAAGGCTTCGGTGAAATCCGGCTTGAGGCCGATCGCGGCGTCGAAGTCGGCCAGGGCGTCGGCGAACCGGTTGAGCTCGCGCAACACGGCGCCGCGGCTGTTGAGAATGAGCGGGTCGTCGGGCCGCAGCTCCGCGGCGCGGTCGTAGCTCGCGAGCGCTTCGTCGGGCCGTTTGAGCTTCTTGAGCACATTGCCGCGGTTGAAATGCGCGTCGGCGATGCCGGCATTGATCTTGAGCGCCGCATCGATCTGCTCGATCGCGTCCGCATAGTTGCCGCGCTGATACGAGATCACGCCCAAAAGATGCTGGCAATCGAAGCTCCTCGGATAGGCGTCGAGGACGCGGCGATATTGCACCTCGGCCTCGGCGAGGAGCCCGGCGCGATGGAAGGCGAGGGCCTGGTCGAACATGGATTGCATGTCGGCCGCTTTCGACAGCGGCGGTGCGGACTGTTCCTTTGTCGTGATTGCTGCAGCGGAGCTCTTCGCTTGGGATCGCTTCTTGTTCGACATGGGTCCCGTTCTTCAGATCAAACTCGGCCGAGCACGAATCAATCCGCGCTCGCGTTATAACACGCGACTCACTGCGAGCGGCTGCGGGCGACCGGCGTAAGCCGCGCTTTTTCGCCCGGATGCGCCGTAGGTCTGCGGCGCAGATTTCCGGTTGATCTCCTCCGACACGCCGCGAATGATTCCTTCCGCGACGGCATGCGCGGTGGCAAGCACGGTCAGGTTGATCTGGAGCATGTTGCGGAACGTGGTGTGGCGCTCGCGCAAGACCCGCAGCACGCCCGGCACGGCCTTTGCGAGATAGGCCTGGCTCGCCTGCAGCCGTGCGGTGTCGGCGAGATAACGCCGCGCCAGATCGGTCTTCTCCGGCCGCAGCCGCGCGACCTCGGTGAGGCGTCCGGCGCGGACGAGCCTGGTTTCTTCGTCGACAATGCGGATGAGCGCATCCATGACGTCGCTCACGTGCCCGATCACCCGTTGCGCTTCGGCCTGATTGTCGATCACGCGCGTGAGGGTGGGCTGCATTGGTTCATCGGTCCGTGTCGTCATGGCCTACGATCCCGTGGTGCGTGCTTCCTGGTGCGCGAGCAGCGAGCGGTAGACGTCATTGGCGATTCCGATGCCGCCCGACTTGACGAAGCTCTTGGCGTATTCGTCGGTGAGGAACGAACGCCAGGGCCCGACGCCGGTGCTGTTGCCGAACGGCCCGTCGCCTTCGATGCCGGTGTACATCTGCTGGAACATAGAGTTGACGAATTGCACCTCGAAGTCCTGCGCCTGCGCCCACATTCGCGCCTGTTGCGGGGTCTTCGGGCCGGCTGCGGCGAGCGGGTCGCTCGCGAGCGCGCCGGTCCTGGGGGGCGAGGCGGAGAGGGCTGGCGTCATCACATCACCTCGATGTCGGCCTGGATGGCGCCGGAAGCCTTGATGGCCTGCAGGATGGCGATGAGATCGCGCGGCCCGATGCCGAGCGCGTTGAGCCCGTCGACGAGTTGCTGCAGCGACACGCCCTCGTTGACGACCGCGAGCTTGCGGCCATCTTCCTGCACGCCGACCCGGCTCCGCGGCACCGTCACGGTCCGGCCGCGCGAGGCCGGCGCCGGCTGGCTCACTTGCGGCGCCTCGGAGATCGTGACCGTGAGGTTGCCCTGCGCGACCGCGACCATCGAGACCCGCACGTCGCGGCCCATGACGATGATGCCCGACCGCTCGTCGATCACGATCTTGGCTGGAAGGTCGGGCTCGATCTGCAGCTGCTCGATCTCGGTCAGCAGGGCGACCGCGTTGCCCTGATATTGCTGCGGGACCGTGAGCTGCACCGTCGAGGGGTCGAGCGGCTCGGCAGTCGCGCTGCCGATGAAGTCGTTGATCGCCGTCGCGATGCGCTTGGCGGTGGTGAAGTCGGCGTTTCGCAGTGCGAGACGAACCTGGTTGAGGCGGTTGAGCGCGAAATCGATCTCGCGCTCGATGATCGCGCCGTTGGCGATGCGGCCGACGGTCGGCACGCCGCGCACGATCTTGGCCGCTTCGCCTTCGGCCTGGAATCCGTTGATGGCGACGGAGCCTTGTCCGACCGCGTAGACATTGCCGTCGGCGCCGA
>Ga0075426_10000444_pt1 | contig 28644 bp, 22 predicted proteins | sample SoiMethybrSBSTD5_FD_75304 | JGI IMG/M metagenome (GOLD analysis project Ga0075426, IMG submission 75304) | Bulk soil microbial communities from a Populus tree surrounding site in Tennessee, USA - Soil MetaG P. TD hybrid SBSTD5 | ecosystem: Environmental > Terrestrial > Soil > Tree plantation...
CGCCTACGCGGACATCGGGCCGCGCGTGACGCAGAAGTCGGGCTTCACGGCGCCGGGGCCTTACGACGTGCAGGACGTGTCGATCGACTCCTACGCGCTCTATACCAACCTGCCGCCGGCGGGCGCGCTGCGCGGCTTCGGCATCCCGCAGCTCGTATGGGCGTACGAGAGCCACACCGACATGATTGCGCGCGAGCTCGGCGTCGATCCGGTGGCGTTCCGCCGCCGCAACCTGCTGCGCGAAGGAAGGCCGCAGGCGACAGGCACGGTGATGCGCGATGCGGCGATCGAGAAGGTTCTCGAGCGCACGGCGAGCCTGATCGAATGGGAAAAGCCGCTCGAGCGCGGCAGCGGCCCCGTGCGGCGCGGGCGCGGCATCGCGCTCGGCTTCAAGGCGTGCATCGCCAATACGACTTCGCTCGCCGCCGTGAGCGTGAATGCGGATGGCAGCTGCACCGTGTATGTGAGCACGGTCGACATGGGCCAGGGCTCGGACACCGCCATGGCGCAGATCGCCGCGGAAGTGCTCGCATTGCCGACCGAGGCGGTGACGGTGGTGCACTCGGACACCGATGTGACGCCCTTCGACATGGCGACGCTCGGCTCGCGCTCGCTCTTTCACACCGGCAACGCGGTCAAGCTCGCCGCCGAGGATGCGCGCGATCAGCTCGCCGGGCTACGCAAAGAACTGGGGCTGCCCGCCGATTGCGCGGTCGCGGATGTGTTCCGCAAGAAGTACGGCATGCGCGCGGGATCGGTACTCGGCGTGGGCAATTTCATTCCGCCGTACACGCCACCCGACGAGAACGGCCAGACCGACAATGCGACGCCGTTCTGGATGGTGGGCGCGTGCGGCGTTGAGCTCGAGGTGGATACCGAGACCGGTCACGTGCGCGTCCTTCGACTGGTCAACGTGGCGGACGTCGGCACGCCGATCAATCCGCGCATCGTCGAGACGCAGCTCTCGGGCGCCTCGATCATGCAGCTCGGCTTCACGCTCTTCGAGAAAATGCAGTTCGATGCCGAGGGGCAGCTGCGCAACGCCTCGCTCGCCGAGTACAAGATTCCGGGACTCCTCGACGTGCCGGCGGAGATCGTCAACGAAGCAGTCGTCGCCGAGCAGCGCACCGGCCCTTTCGGCGCCAAGGGCGTGGGCGAGACGGCAACCTTCGCGGTATCGCCCGCGATTGCGAACGCCGTACACGATGCGGTGGGCGTGCGCCTGACGTCGCTTCCGCTCAGCGCCGAGGCGGTGTTCGAGGCATTGCAACGAAAATGAGGCGCACGGTCCAGTTCACGCTGAACGGCGAGCGCGTCGAGGCGCAGGTCGCGCCGCACGAGACGCTGGTCGAAGTGCTGCGCGAGGCGTTCGGCCTCTACGGCGCGCGCGAAAGCTGCGGTCAGGGACTATGCGGCTGCTGCACCGTCCTCGTGAACGGCACCGCCGTGTCGGGCTGCCTGTACCTCGGGACGCTCGCCGAAGGCGCGCGCATCGAGACGGTCGAAGGCGGCGAGACGCTCGACGCGGTGCAGGAGGCATTCATCGAGCGCGCGGCGTTCCAGTGCGGCTTCTGCACGCCGGGCTTCGTGCTGATGACACGCCAGCTCCTCGCGGAAAACGCGGACCCGAGCGAGGACGAGATCCGGCATTACCTCTCGGGCAATCTCTGCCGATGCGCCGCGTACCCCGAGATCATCGAGGCGGTGAAGCTCGCCGCGCGGAAAAAGGCGAGCCGCTAGCGGCAGTCGCGCCGGTCGCGGTTGTCGCAGGCCGAGGTCACCGGTGCACGGCTGTCCGCGCCGGCGGTCACGGGCGCGCCGGTGCCGGAACCGACGGCGGCTTGCGGCAAGGAGTCCCGCTCGCCCGGGTAGCGCTGGTTGTAGCAGCCGGCAAGCGCGCTGAACGCAGCGACGGCGATTAACAGTCTGATCATGCGCAGCGTGCAGCAAGCGGCGTACCGCTCAGCCTTCGAAGAACTCCTTCACCTTCTCGAACCACCCTTTGGCGCGCGGGTTGTGGCGGCCGCTGTCCTCCTGGCTGAGCGCCTCGAACTCGCGCAATAGCTCGCGCTGCCGCGAGGTGAGGCTCACCGGCGTCTCGACGACGACGTGGCAGAAGAGGTCGCCCGGTCCCTGGCTGCGCACGCCTTTGATGCCCTTGGCGCGAAGGCGAAACACCTTGCCGCTTTGCGTCTCGGCCGGCACGCGGATCTTCGCCGAGCCATCGAGCGTCGGGATCGCGATCTCGCCGCCGAGCGCGGCGGTGGTGATCGAGATCGGCATCTCGCAGTGCAGATCGTCGTGGTCGCGGGTGAAGATCGGGTGCGGCTTGATGTGCACCTGGACGTAGAGGTCACCCGACGGACCGCCGTTCACGCCCGGCTCGCCTTCGCCCGAGAGCCGCACGCGATCGCCCTCGTCGACACCGGCGGGGATTTTGACCGACAGGGTTTTCTGCAGTTTGACGCGGCCGCTGCCGGCGCACTGCGCGCAGGGGTGCGCGATGATGCTGCCCGAGCCGTGGCAGCGCGGGCAGGTCTGCGCGATCGAAAACGGGCCTTGCGAGACGCGCACCTGGCCGGCGCCGCGGCAGGTGGGACAGGTCGTCGGCTGCGTGCCGGCACGCGCGCCGCTGCCCTTGCAGATGTCGCAGGTCGACATCGCCGGGATGCGAATTTTTGTTTCAAAGCCGTGCGCCGCCTGCTCGAGCGAAATCTCGAGGTTGTAGCGGAGATCCGCGCCGCGGAAGACCGTCGAGCGGCCGCCGCGCGCACCGCCGAAGATTTCGCCGAAGATGTCGCTGAAGATGTCGCCGAAGCCGCCCATGCCGGCGCCGGCTGCGCCCGCGGCGTGCGGATCGACGCCCGCGTGGCCGAACTGGTCGTAGGCGGCGCGCTTCTGCGCATCGCAGAGCACTTCGTAGGCTTCCTTCGCCTCCTTGAAGTGCTCCTCGGCGCGGGGGTTCTCCGGATTGCGGTCCGGATGCCATTTCATGGCGAGCCGGCGGTAGGCCTTCTTCAGGTCTTCTTCGGCGGCGTCGCGGTTGACGCCGAGCACTTCGTAGTAATCGCGCTTCGCCATGCATCCTTCCCAACAAACGAACGGGCCCCGCTCAGGGCCCGCTACGTCACTTCACATGGAGGCGGAGACCTCAGCCCGCCTTCTTGTCCTTCACCTCGGTGAACTCGGCGTCGACGACGTTCTCGTCCTTCTTGTCGGCTTCGCCCGCCGCGCCGGCGCCCGGCTGCTGCTGCGCGCCCTGCGCTTGCGCCTGTTGCTGCGCGTACACCTTCTCGCCGAGCTTCTGCGCCGCCTGCGCGAGCGCCTGGCTCTTGGCTTCGATCTCGTCCTTGTTTTCCGACTTGAGGACGCCTTCGGCGTCCTTGATCGCCGCCTCGATGTTTTCCTTCTCGCTGGCGTCGATCTTGTCGCCGTACTCCTTCAGCGACTTCCTCACGGAGTGTACCAGCGCCTCGGCGGTATTGCGGGCGTTGACGAGCTCGAGGGTCTTCTTGTCCTCGGCCGCATGCGCCTCGGCATCCTTCACCATGCGCTGAATCTCGGCCTCGTTCAGGCCCGAGCTCGCCTGGATCTTGATCTTGTTCTCCTTGCCGGTCGCCTTGTCCTTCGCCGAGACGTGCAGGATGCCGTTCGCGTCGATGTCGAACGTCACCTCGATCTGCGGCATGCCGCGCGGCGAGGGCGGAATGTCGGTCAGGTTGAATTGCCCGAGCGACTTGTTGCCGGAGGCGAGCTCGCGCTCGCCCTGCAGCACGTGGATCGTCACCGCGGTCTGGTTGTCCTCCGCGGTCGAGAACACCTGTGTCGCCTTGGTCGGGATCGTCGTGTTCTTGTTGATGAGCTTCGTCATCACGCCGCCCAGCGTTTCGATCCCAAGCGAAAGTGGCGTCACGTCGAGCAGCAGGACATCCTTTACGTCGCCCTTAAGCACGCCCGCCTGGATGGCGGCGCCGACCGCGACGGCCTCGTCGGGATTGACGTCCTTGCGCGGCTCTCTTCCGAAGATCTCGCGCACCGTGTCGATCACTTTCGGCATGCGCGTCTGGCCGCCGACGAGGATCACGTCGTTGATGTCCGAAACCTTGATGCCCGCGTCCTTGATGGCGATGCGGCACGGTTCCACCGTCTTCTGGATGAGTTCGTCGACGAGCGACTCGAACTTCGCCCGCGTGATCTTCATCGTCAAATGCTTCGGCCCCGACTGGTCTGCGGTGATGTAGGGCAGGTTGATCTCGGTCTGCTGGGAGGACGAGAGCTCGATCTTCGCCTTCTCCGCCGCCTCTTTCAGGCGCTGCAGGGCGAGCACGTCCTTGGAGAGGTCGAGACCCTGCTCCTTCTTGAACTCGGTGACGACGTAGTCGATCAGGCGCTGGTCGAAGTCCTCGCCGCCGAGGAAGGTGTCGCCGTTGGTGGAGAGCACCTCGAACTGCTTCTCGCCTTCGACGTCCGCGATCTCGATGATGGAAATATCGAAGGTGCCGCCCCCCAGGTCATAGACTGCGATCTTCGAGTCCTTCTTCAGCTGCTTGTCCATGCCGAAAGCGAGCGCCGCCGCGGTCGGCTCGTTGATGATCCGCTTGACCTCGAGGCCGGCGATGCGGCCCGCGTCTTTCGTCGCCTGGCGCTGCGAATCGTTGAAGTACGCGGGCACGGTGATGACCGCTTCCTTCACCTCTTCGCCGAGATAGTCCTCGGCGGTCTTCTTCATCTTGCGCAACACCTCGGCCGATACCTGCTGCGGCCCGATCTTCTTGCCGCGCAGCTCGACCCAGGCGTCGCCGTTCTCGGCGCGCACGATCTTGTAGGGCATCAGGTGGATGTCCTTCTGCACTTCCTTTTCCTCGAAGCGCCGGCCGATCAGGCGCTTCACGGCATAGATGGTGTTCTTGGCGTTGGTCACCGCCTGGCGCTTGGCCGGCGCGCCGACCAGAATCTCGCCGTCCTCGGCGTACGCAACGACCGAGGGCGTCGTGCGCGAGCCTTCGGAGTTCTCGATCACCTTGGGCTTGCCGCCCTCCATGATCGCGACGCACGAGTTGGTGGTGCCAAGGTCGATGCCGATGATCTTTGCCATGGGTTTCCCGATTTAGTCTAAGTCTGTGTCGGATATGGGGTTTGCGCGCGATTTTTCAACCGGCTTCGCCACCGTGACGAGCGCCGGGCGCAGCACGCGCTCATGGAGCTGGTAGCCCTTCTGCATGATGGCGACGACGGTATTGGGCTCCGAGTCGCTCTCGACGGTGGCGATCGCCTGGTGGCGATGCGGGTCGAAGCGCTCGCCCGGCAGGGGGGAAATGGGTACGATGCGCGCCTTTTCGAGTGCCTGGCTGAACTGGCGCTGCGTGAGCTGTACGCCATCGCGCATCGCCTGCGGGCTTGCATCCTGATTGGCGAGCGCGGCCTCCAGGCTGTCCATCACGGGCAGCAGCGATTCGGCGAAGCGCTCGAGCGCATATTTCTGCGCGCTCGCCGCCTCGGCCTGAAAGCGCTTGCGCGCGTTTTCGGCATCGGCGAGCGCGCGCAGCATGGCGTCGCGGCTGCTCTCGGCCTGCGCTTGCGCATCGGCGAGCTGCTGCTCCAAAGGCTTGCCGGCGTTTTCCGCTCGATTTTCGTGCTGCGGTGGCTGAACGGTCTCTTCCTGCATCTTGTCGAATTGGGGTCTGCGGCGCCGCATTTCAAGCGCCGCGCGCTTATTACAACTGGCTGATTAGACAATGAAAGCTATCAGGATTTCACTCTATGTGATCGCGGGGCTCGTGGTTCTTCTGGTCCTGGGGGTGGCGATTTTCGTCATGACCTTCGATCCGAACCGCTACAAGCCGGAGATCGAGCGCCTGGTGAAGGAGCGCACCGGTCGCACGCTGCAGCTCAAGGGCGACCTGAAGGTCGCGGTCTGGCCGAGTCTCGGCGCCGACGTCAATGGGGTCACGCTCTCCGAGCACGCGGTCGACCAGCAGTTCCTGAGCCTCGACAGCGCGCACGCCTCCGTGGCGGTCATGCCGCTCCTGCACGGAAGCGTCATCGTCGACGGCATCCGCGTCTCGGGCCTGAAGGCGAACATCGTCAAGGAAAAGGACGGGCGCTTCAATTTCAGCGACCTGCTCGAGAGCGAATCGAAGCCGCCGGCGGCGAAGGAAGCCCAGGTCGAGAAGAAGCCGCCGGAGAAAAAAGCCGAAGAGCGCAAGGCCGAGACGGGCAAGGCGATCGCGTTCGACATCGGCAGCGTTCAAATCGACCGCTCGTCGCTCACCTATGCCGACAAAGCGAGCGGCCAGGAGCTCGCGTTGAGCAACCTCAAGCTCGGCACCGGCCGCATCGCCGAAAAGGCGGACGGCAAGCTCACCCTCCAGGGCAGCGCCAAAGGGCGCAATCCGGATCTCGACATCAAGGTCGATCTGAGCGGTGGCTACAAGGTCGATCTGCCGGCGAAAGCGTTCGAGGTGAGCAAGCTCGATGCGAAACTGAGCGGCGCGGCGGCGGGCATCACCAATCTCGATTTGAAAGCGAAAGGCGACGTCGCCGCCAATCCCGACAAGAACGAATACCGCGTGAAAGCGCTCGCGCTCGATGTGAAGGGCGTGAAGGAGAAGCAGAACCTCGAGGCGCACATTGCGGCGCCCGAGCTCGTGGTCGCCGCGAACAGCGCGAAAGGTGCTGCCGTCACGGCTGATCTGCATCTGAAGGACGGCGCGCGCGATATCCAGGCAAACCTGAAGCTTGGCGGCGTCGAGGGCTCCGCCAAAGCGCTCGTCATACCGCAGCTCGCCGCCGACCTGACGATCACCGGGCCCGATCTGCCGCAAAAAACGGTGAAGATTCCGATCCGGGGCAGCGCCAAGGCGGACCTCGATAAGCAGACGGCGAACGCTGATCTCAACGCCAAGTTCGACGAGTCGACGATCCAGGCGAAGCTCGGCCTCGCCAAATTCACGCCGCCCGCGTACCAGTTCGACATCAACATCGACAAGCTGAACCTCGACCGCTACACGAAACAACCGGAGAAGAAGCCCGTGTCGACGCCCACCGAGGAAGGAAAAGCGCCGGCGGCGAAGCCGGCGCCGCAACCCGCGCCTGCGGCGCAGAAGAAGGAGGAGGACACGCCGGTCGATCTCTCGGCGCTCAAGGGGCTGAACGCCAGCGGCCGGTTGCAGGTCGGCGCGCTGCAGGTCAGCGGCGTGAAGCTCGCCAACGTGAAGGCGGAAGTGAAGGCCGCGAACGGCCGGCTCGACGTCGCGCCGCACTCGGCGAACCTCTATGACGGCTCGATGACGGGCGCGCTCGCCGCCCAAGCCGACGGCCGCGTCGCGCTGAAGGAGACGCTGACCGGCGTGTCGGTCGGCCCGCTGCTGCGCGATGTCGCGCAGAAGGACACGCTCGAAGGCCACGGCAACGTGGCGCTCGACGTCAATGCCGCCGGCAAGACGGTGAACACGATGAAGAAATCGCTCGCCGGAACCGCGCGCGTCGCGCTCAAGGATGGCGCGATCAAGGGCATCAACCTCGCGGAAGTGTTCCGCAAGGCGAAGACCGCGCTCGGCTCCTCCGAGGCGAAGCAGGAAGCGCGCGAGGTGCAGAAGACCGACTTCTCCGAGATGACCGCGAGCTTCGTCATCAAGAACGGCGTTGCGCACAACGAGGACCTCGATATGAAAGCGCCGCTTTTCCGCGTTTCCGGCAAGGGCGACATCGACATCGGCAATTCCTCGCTCGACTACGTCACCAACGCCACCGTGGTGGCGACGACCAAAGGGCAGGGCGGCGCTGACCTCGGGCAGCTCCAGGGGCTCACGGTGCCCGTGCGCCTCGTCGGGCCGTTCGACGCGCTCAAGTACCACGTCGACTACGCCGCCGCGGCGACGAACCTGGCGAAATCGAAGGCGGGCGAGCGGCTGCGTGGTGCGCTGGAAGAGCGCCTGGGCATCGGCAAGCCGCCGGCCGCAGGCGATCAGGCCGCGCCCGGCGGACAACCGTCCGGCCAGGGCAGCTCAGGCGACGATCGGCGTCAGCAGATCCAGGACAAGCTCAAAGGCCTGCTCGGGCGCTAGCTTCCCTGACGATCGCGGCGAGCGCCGCGATCCACTCGGGCGACTCGTTCAGGCAGGGCAGCAGGTGGAACTCGCGGCCACCGGCGGCGAGATATTTCTCGCGCGCCCGGATGCCGAGCTCTTCCAGCGTCTCGAGGCAGTCGGCCACGAAACCCGGGCAGACCACGTCGACGCGCGAAACGCCGGCGCGCGCGAGCTCGATGAGTGTCGGCTCGGTATACGGCTCGAGCCATTTCGCGTAGCCGAAGCGCGATTGGAAGGCGAGACGCCACTCGTCGCGCTTCAACTCGAGCTTGCGCGCGAGGACCTGCGCCGTGCGCCGGCACTGCTCCGGGTAAACGCCGCCCGCACGCTGCGGCAGGCCGTGGAAGCTCATCACGAGCATGCGGCCGCGGCCGTGCTTCGCCCAATGGCGCCGCACGCCCGCCGCCAAGGCCGCGATATAGCCGGGATGGTCGTGGAATTCGCCGACCATCGGCACATCGGCGGGCAGCACGTCCTGCACGCTCGCCGTCGTGCTCTCCGCGTATTGCGGGTAAAGCGGCACCACCAGAGGATCGTCGAGCCTTGGCAGCATGCCGGCGATCGTCGGCTCGCCGTAGCGCATCGCATAGCCCACGGCGATGTGCATCTCCTCGCAAAGGAGCTCCGCCTGGCGGCGCGTGTAGAGCGCGAGCGGTGAACCTTCCGGGAGCCAGATCTGCCGATATTTCTCCGCGGATTCCGCCGGGCGCCGGCGCAGCACGACGCCGTGCAGAACCGGCAGCCACAGCCAGCGCGGCAGCGCCACGACGCGCGGGTCGGACAGGAACTCGGCGAGATAAGCGCGCACCGCCTGCGGCGTGGGCGCGGACGGCGTTCCGAGATTTACGAGAAGGACGCTCTTAATGCTGCGAAAGCGCGCTCGACAGTAGCTTGGCGGTGACGTCGACGATCGGGATGACACGGTCGTACGCCATGCGCGTCGGACCGATGACGCCGACGGTGCCGACCACTTCGCCATCGACCTTGTAAGGCGAGGTGACGACGCTCACGTCGTCCGGCGCGCTGAAGCCCGATTCGCCGCCGATGAAGATCTGCACGCCCTGGCCGCGCAGCGAGACGTCGAGGATCTGCACGAGCGAGGTCTTGCGCTCGAAGAGCTCGAAGAGCTGGCGCAGGCGGCGCATGTCCTGCGAGAGATCCTGGAGGCTGAGGAGGTTCCTCTCGCCGGAGATCACGTACTGCTCGCTGCCCTCGGCCACCGCCCGGTTGCCGGCATCGACCGCGGTGGTGAGGAGCTTGATGAGATCCTCGCGCAGCGCGGAGAGCTCGCTCTGCAGGCGCGTGCGCACGTCTTCGAACGTCTGCCCGGAGTAGTGCTGGTTGATGTAGTTCGCCGCCTCGATCAGCTCGGAGGCGGAGAACTCGCGCTCGGTGAAGAGGATGCGGTTCTGCACGTCGCCGTCGGGAGTGACGACGATGAGGAGCACGCGCTTTTCGGAGAGCCGCAGGAACTCGATGTGCCGGAACGTCATGGCGCGCCGGCGCGGCGTCATGACGACGCCCGCGAATTGCGTGAGCTGCGAGAGGAGATGCGACGCGGCCTGGATCACGCGCTGCGGATTGTCGGGATGCAGCTCGCCCTCGAGCCGATGCAGCGCGTCCGACTCGAGCGGCTTGATGACGAGCAGCGTGTCGACGAAGAACCGGTAGCCGAGCGGCGTCGGCACGCGGCCCGCGGAAGTGTGCGGGCTCGAGATGAAGCCGAGCTCCTCCAGATCGGCCATCACGTTGCGGATCGTGGCCGGCGAAAGATCGAGCCCGGAGTACTTCGACAGCGTGCGCGAGCCGACCGGTTGGCCTTCCGCAATGTAGCGCTCGATCAAGGTCTTGAGAAGGATTTGTGCGCGCTTATCGAGCATGCGATTCATTGTACACTCGCCGCCGATGCCCTCTAGCGCGAAACCGAGCTTCAGCCGCGTCGCGCTGATCGGCAAGCTCGGCAGCCCGGACACCGGCGCATCGCTGCGCGAGCTGAGCGCGTTCCTCAAATCGCGCGGCTGCCAGACGTTCATCGAGAAGGAGACCGCCGAAGAGATCGGCGAGCGCGGGCTCGACTACGCGGCGATCGGCGCCGCGGCCGACCTCGCGGTCGTGATCGGCGGCGACGGCACGCTGCTCGCCGCGGCGCGCAGCCTGGTACGTCATCGCGTGCCGGTCGTCGGCGTCAACCTCGGCCGCGTCGGGTTCATGACCGACATCGGCCATCGCGACATGCAGTCAGGCCTCGGCGCGATCCTCGAGGGCAAATACACGATCGAGGACCGTGCGCTGCTCGACGCGGAGATCCTGCGCGGCGGCGAGTCGGTCCTGCATACGCTCGCGCTCAACGAGGCGGTGATCGGCAAAGGCGCGCAGGGCCGGCTGATCGAATTCGATCTCGCGCTCGACGGCGAATTCGTCTACACGCTGCGTGCCGATGGCATCATCGTCGCGACGCCGACCGGCTCCACCGCGTACGCGCTCTCCGCGCAGGGCCCGATCCTGCACCCGGCCGTGCCGGCCCTCGCGCTCGTGCCGCTCAATCCGCACACGCTTTCGGCGCGGCCCGTGAGCGTCGCCGATCGCAGCGTGATCGAGATCTCGCTCAAGCATGCGCTCGATGCTCGCGCCCATTTCGACGGCCTCGCGCTCGCCGATTTGCAGGCGGGCGACCGGCTCGTGGTCAAGCGCTCAGCGGAAGTCGTGCGCTTCGTGCATCCGCCGGGCTACCGCTACTTCGCCACGCTGCGCCAGAAGCTCGGCTGGAGCGAAGTGCGCACGAAGCAGGAGTAAGCGTGCTGCGGGCGCTGGACGTGCGCGACTTCGTGCTCATCGAGCGCGCCTCGCTCGAACCCGGCGACGGCTTCACCGTGCTCACGGGCGAGACGGGCGCCGGCAAGTCGATCCTCGTCGATGCGATCGAGCTCCTGGTCGGCGGCCGCGGCGATGCCGCGCTCGTGCGTCAGGGCGCCGAGCGCGCCGAGCTCTCCGGTGAGTTCGAGGTGTCGAAATCCATGGAAGCATGGCTCGCCGAGCGCGACCTCGCCGGCGATCCCGGGCAGGTCGTGCTGCGCCGCTCGATCGATCGCGCGGGGCGTTCGCGCTGCTTCATCAACGGCCACGCCGCAACCCTCGTGCAGCTCAGGGAAGCCGGCGAATGGCTTGTCGATCTGCACGGTCAGCACGCGCACCAATCGCTGCTGCGCGCCGCCGCGCAGCGCGAGCTCCTCGACGCGCATTCGGGCGCCGAGGCGCTCGCGCGCGACACGGCGCAGGCGTATCGCGACTGGCAGCGCCTCGCAGAGCTCGCCGCCGAGGCGAGCGCGCAGTTCGCCGAGCGCGAAGCCGAGCGCGCCGAGCTCGGCGAACGGGTTGACGATCTGCGCAAGCTTGCGCCGCGCGAAGGCGAGTGGCAGGAGGTCGCCGCCGAGCACAAGCGCCTGCAGCACGGCTCGAGCCTCCTCGCGGGCGCCCAATCCTCGCTCGAGGCCCTTGCCGAGGCGGAAGGCGCTTCTCTCGCGCAGCTCGCCGCGGTGGCGAATCGGCTGCGCGTGCTCTCCGAGCACGATGACAAGCTGCGGCCGGTAGTCGAGCTGCTGGAATCGGCCGAGGCGCAGGCGGGCGAAGCGGTGCGCGAGCTCCGCCACTACGCATCGAGGGTCGAGCTCGATCCGGAGGCGCTACGGCAGGTCGAGGCGCGCATCGAGGCCTTGCACTCGGCGGCGCGTCGGCATCGCGTGCGCCCGGAGGAATTGCCGGTGCGCCTTGCAGAGCTGGAAAAGCGCCTGCACGAGCTCGAGCTCGCCGTCGACCCGCAGGCGCTGGAACGCGAGGTTGCCGCCGCCCGGGGCCGCTATGACGGCGCAGCGAAGAAGCTTTCAGCCAAGCGCGCGGCCGGCGCCCAAGCGCTCTCCAGGACGGTGACGGCGGCGATGCAGCAGCTCGCCATGCAGGCGGCGCGCTTCAATGTCGCGCTGACGAAGCTCGACCGGCCTTCGGCGCAGGGCACCGAAGCGATCGAGTTCGAAGTCGCCTCGCACTCGAGCCTGCCGCTGCGGCCGCTGGCACGCGTCGCCTCCGGCGGCGAGCTTTCGCGCATCAGCCTCGCCATCCAGCTCGTCGCCGCGAAGGCCTCGCCCGTAGGCACGCTCGTCTTCGACGAGGTGGATGCCGGTATCGGTGGCGGCGTCGCCGAGACGGTCGGCCGCTCGCTGAAGCGGCTGGGCAAGGAGCGCCAGGTCCTTTGCGTGACGCACCTGCCGCAGGTGGCAGCGAGCGGCGATGCGCAGTGGTCGGTGACGAAGTCCGCGGCGCTCAAGATCCGCGTGCAGCAGCTCGATCGCCCCGCGCGCATCGAGGAGCTCGCGCGCATGCTCGGCGGCGCCGAAGCCACCGCGCGCAGGCACGCCGCCGAATTGCTCGACGCCCGCTAGCCGCCCGGGCGGTAGGGACAGTCCTTCTTGAGGCAGTCGGCGTACAGCGCGAGCGAGTGGCCGTGCAGCTGGAAGCCGCGAGCGCGCGCCACTTCGTTCTGGCGCCGCTCGATCTCCGCGTCGTAGAACTCCTCGACGCGTCCGCACTGCAGACAGACGAGATGGTCGTGGTGCTGCCCCTCGTTCAGCTCGAACACCGCCTTGCCGGTCTCGAAATGCTGGCGCGAGAGGAGCCCGGCATGCTCGAACTGCGTGAGCACGCGGTAAACCGTCGCCAGGCCGATGTCGATGCCTTCGGCGATGAGCGCCTTGTAGACATCCTCGGCCGAGAGATGGCGCACCTTGGTGGATTCGAAGAGCTCGAGAATCTTGCGGCGCGGGAGCGTCGCCTTGAGACCGCTCTCCTTCAGGCTCTGCACCGGGCTCATCGACTATCATTATAGGCCCATGGTGCGCCTCGCCTTGATCGTCGGCCTCGCGCTTGCGCTCGCAAGCTGCGGCGTACCGAACATTCCCGGCATCACGCCGTACAAGCCCGACATCCAGCAGGGCAACTACGTATCGCAGGACGTGATTGCGCAGCTGAAGCCCGGCATGACGCGCGAGCAAGTGCGCTTTCTGCTCGGCACGCCGCTGCTCACCGACATCTTCCACGCCGATCGCTGGGATTACGTCTACTGGCGCGAGGCGGAGAACGGCAAGCGCGAGAGCCGGCGCGTGGCGCTCTTCTTCAACGAAGGCAAGCTCGAGCACGTCCAGGGCGATGTGATCTCGCCGGCGGCGGGACGATGAAGATCGCGCTCGCCGGCGCCGGTGGCCGGATGGGGCGCACGCTCACCGAAGCGGTGCTCGCCGATCGCTCGCTCGAGCTCGGCGCCGCCTTCGACGTACCGGGCAGCCCGGCGGTCGGCACCAACGCGGGCGCCATTCCCATCGGTGGCGATGCAGCGGCAGCGGCAAGCTGCGACGTGCTCATCGACTTCACGCGTCCGGAAGGCACGCTCGCGAATCTGAAGCACGCGCGTGCCATGGTGATCGGCACCACCGGGTTCTCGCCCGCGCAAAAGAAAACCATCGAGGACGCCGCGCGGCGCATGCCGATCGTGATGGCGGCGAACTTCGCCGTCGGCGTCAACGCCGCCTACAAGCTCGCCGAGACCGCCGCGCGCATCCTCGGCGACGCCTACGACGTGGAGATCATCGAAGCGCATCACCGCCACAAGGTCGATGCGCCCTCGGGCACCGCGCTCAAGCTGGGCGAGGTCGTCGCGCAGGCACTGAACCGCAAGCTCGCCGACGTTTCGCGCCACGGCCGGCACGGCGAGACGGGGGAGCGCCCGGCGAAGGAGATCGCCTTCCACGCCATTCGCGGCGGCGACATGGTCGGCGAGCACAGCGTGCTTTTCGTCGGCGCCGGCGAGCGCGTGGAAATCACCGTGCGCTCGCAAAGCCGCATGACCTATGCGGTGGGCGCGCTTCGTGCGGCGAAATGGCTGCGTGGCCGGCCGCCGGGCCTCTACGACATGTTCGACGTGCTGGGCCTTCGCTGACACCGGCACGGCCGGTATAATTGGCAGCAAGGGAGCGGGAAGGGCGCAACGCCTTTCCCGCTTTTCGCATCCGCTTCCATAAATGACCAACCAAGACGCAGCGCTTCTCGTCCTCGCCGACGGGACGGTGTTTCGCGGCCGCTCGATCGGCGCGCGCGGCGCCGCCGTGGGCGAAGTGGTGTTCAACACCGCGATGACCGGCTACCAGGAGATCCTCACCGATCCTTCCTATTGCCGGCAGCTCGTCACGCTCACCTATCCGCATATCGGCAACACCGGCGTGAACGAGGAAGACACCGAGTCGCCCCGCGTCTTCGCCGAGGGCCTGATCGTGCGCGATGTGCCGCGGCGACATTCGAGCTGGCGCGCGCGCTCCGACCTTTCCACCTATCTCATCGAGCACAACATCCCCGGCATCGCCGACATCGATACGCGCAAGCTCACGAGGATCCTGCGCGAGAAGGGCGCGCAGAACGGATGTCTCACAGCCGGTGACGTGGATGAGGGCCAGGCACTGGAGGAAGCGCGCAAATTCCCGGGCCTTGCCGGCATGGATCTCGCGAAGGTCGTCAGCGCTCGCGAGCCTTACGAATGGAACGAAGGCCGCTGGGAGCTTGGCAAAGGCTACCGCCGCGCGGAGAACGCCAAGCATCATGTCGTCGCGTACGACTACGGCATCAAGCGCAACATCCTGCGCCTGCTCGTTGAGCGCGGCAGCCGCGTCACCGTCGTCCCGGCGACGACGCCCGCGCGCGAGGTGCTGCGCATGAAGCCCGATGGCGTTTTCCTCTCGAACGGGCCCGGCGACCCGGAGCCCTGCGACTACGCCATCGAAGCGATCGGCGAAATCCTCGATGCCACCCGCCTGCCGGTGTTCGGGATCTGCCTCGGCCACCAGCTCATGGGTCTCGCCTCGGGGGCGAAGACGCTGAAGATGAAGTTCGGGCACCACGGCGCGAACCACCCGGTCAAGGACCTCGACACCGGCCAGGTCGTCATCACGAGCCAGAACCACGGCTTCGCCGTAGACCCGGCGACGCTGCGCGGCAACCTGCGGCCTACGCATGTATCTCTCTTCGACGGTTCCCTCCAGGGATTGGCGCGCACCGATCGCCCGGCGTTCTGTTTCCAGGGGCACCCGGAAGCGAGTCCGGGACCGCACGACATCGGCTACCTGTTCGACCGCTTCTCGAAGCTGATGAGCGATGCCCAAGCGTAGCGACATCAAGTCGATCCTGATCATCGGCGCGGGCCCGATCGTCATCGGCCAGGCCTGCGAATTCGATTACTCGGGAGCACAGGCGTGCAAGGCGCTGCGCGCCGAGGGCTATCGCGTGATCCTGGTGAACTCGAACCCGGCGACGATCATGACGGACCCGGGCATGGCCGACGCGATCTACGTCGAGCCGATCACCTGGCAGGTGGTCGCGCGCATCATCGAGAAGGAAAAGCCCGAGGCGCTGCTGCCCACCATGGGCGGCCAGACGGCGCTCAACTGCGCGCTCGACCTCGCGCGTGAAGGCGTGCTCGAGAAGTTCGGCGTCGAGATGATCGGCGCCTCCCGCCAGGCGATCGACAAGGCGGAGGATCGCGAGAAATTCAAGATGGCGATGAAGCGCATCGGCCTCGCTTGCCCGCGCTCCTCGCTCGCGCATTCGATGGAAGAGGCGCTGCAGGTGCAGGCCGGCATCGGCTTCCCGGTCGTCATCCGTCCGTCGTTCACCCTCGGCGGCACGGGCGGCGGCATCGCCTACAACCGCGAGGAATTCGTCGCCATCTGCGAGCGCGGCCTCGATGCGTCGCCGACGCACGAGCTCCTGATCGAGGAGTCGGTGCTCGGCTGGAAAGAGTTCGAGATGGAGGTTGTCCGCGACCGCAAGGACAACTGCATCATCGTCTGCTCGATCGAGAACCTCGATGCCATGGGCGTGCACACCGGCGACTCGATCACCGTCGCGCCGGCGCAGACGCTGACCGACAAGGAATACCAGATCATGCGCGACGCCTCGATCGCGGTGCTGCGCGAGATCGGCGTCGACACCGGCGGATCGAACGTCCAGTTCGCGATCAACCCGGCTGACGGACGCATGGTCGTGATCGAGATGAACCCTCGGGTCTCACGCTCATCGGCCCTGGCGTCCAAGGCGACCGGCTTCCCCATCGCCAAGGTGGCGGCCAAGCTTGCTGTGGGCTACACGCTCGACGAGATCGCGAACGAGGTCACGGGCGGCGCGACGCCGGCTTCGTTCGAGCCGACGATCGATTACGTGGTGACGAAGGTGCCGCGCTTCGCCTTCGAGAAATTCCCGCAGGCGAACGATCGCCTGACCACGCAGATGAAGTCGGTGGGCGAGGTCATGGCCATCGGCCGCACGTTCCAGGAGAGCTTCCAGAAGGCGCTGCGCGGCCTCGAGATCGGCGTCGACGGGCTTAACCAGCGCACGCGCGATCGCGAGACGCTCGAGCGCGAGCTCGGCGAGCCGGGCCCCGAGCGCATCTGGTACGTGGGCGACGCGTTCGAGAACGGCTTCACGCTGGAAGACGTGCACCGGCTCACGCACATCGATCCCTGGTTCCTCGATCAGATCGAGCAGATCGTCGAGCTCGAGATGGAGCTCGACGACCGGCGGCTGGAGGACATCGACGGTCCGACGCTGCGCACGCTCAAGCGCAAGGGCTTCTCCGACCGGCGCCTCGCGTACCTCTTCAATACGGACGAGCAGGCCGTGCGCGCGAAGCGCCACAAGCTCGGCATCCGGCCGGTCTACAAGCGCGTCGACACCTGCGCCGCGGAGTTCGCGACCAAGACCGCCTATATGTACTCGACCTACGAGGACGAGTGCGAGGCCGAGCCGTCACAGAAGAAGAAGATCATGGTGCTCGGCGGCGGCCCGAACCGCATCGGCCAGGGCATTGAGTTCGATTATTGCTGCGTGCACGCGGCGCTCGCGCTGCGTGAGGATGGTTTTGAAACCATCATGGTGAATTGCAACCCGGAGACGGTCTCCACGGATTACGACACCTCCGATCGCCTGTACTTCGAGCCGCTCACGCTCGAGGATGTGCTCGAGATCGTCGACCTCGAGAAGCCGTGGGGCGTAATCGTGCAATACGGCGGGCAGACGCCGCTCAAGCTCGCGCGCGACCTGGCCGCGGCCGGAGTGCCGATCATCGGCACGAGCGCGGATGCCATCGACATCGCCGAAGACCGCGAGCGCTTCCAGAAGCTCGTCGACAAGCTGAAGCTGCGCCAGCCGCCCAACCGTACCGCGCGCTCGACTTCCGAGGCCGTGAAGCACGCCGAGGACATCGGCTATCCGGTGGTAGTGCGGCCGAGCTACGTGCTCGGCGGCCGCGCCATGGAGATCGTGCACCAGCAGTCCGAGTTGGAGCGCTACATGCGAGAAGCGGTCAAGGTTTCCAACGATTCGCCGGTACTTCTCGACCGATACCTGACCGATGCCATCGAGGTGGACGTCGACTGCATCTCCGACGGACGCGAAATCCTGATCGGCGGCATCATGGAGCACGTCGAGCAGGCGGGCGTGCACTCGGGAGACTCGGCGTGCTGCCTGCCGCCGCATTCGCTCGCGAGCCATATCGAGCGCGAGCTCAAGCGCCAGACGACGCTGCTCGCCAGAGCGCTGAACGTCGTGGGGCTCATGAACGTCCAGTACGCCATCCAGCGCGACACGGTCTACGTGCTCGAAGTGAATCCGCGTGCTTCGCGCACGGTGCCTTATGTGTCGAAGGCGACCGGGCAGCCGCTCGCGATGATCGCGGCGCGCTGCATGGCGGGCAAGCCGCTCGCGAGCCAAAGCGCGCGCGAGATCACACCGTCCTATTTTTCCGTGAAGGAGGCGGTGTTCCCATTCGCGCGCTTCCCCGGCGTGGATACCATCCTCGGTCCGGAAATGAAATCCACCGGCGAGGTGATGGGCGTGGGCGAGACCTTCGGCGAGGCGTTCGTGAAGTCGCAGCTCGCCGCGGGCGTGAAGCTGCCGACCGGCGGCAAGGCCTTCATCAGCGTGCGCGACGGCGACAAGCTCGCCGCAGTGCAGGTGGCGCGCGATCTCGTCGAGCTCGGCTTCTCCATCCTCGCGACGCGCGGCACCGCCGGTGTTCTAATGTCGCACGCCGTGCCGGTCATCCAAGTCAACAAGGTGGCCGAAGGCCGGCCCCATATCGTCGACATGATCAAGAACGGCGAGGTCAACTTCATCGTCAACACTACGGAGGCGACGCGCACCTCGCATTCGGATTCGAAGGCGATCCGCACCACCGCGCTCGCGAAGCGCATCACCTACTACACGACCGTCGCCGGCGCCAAGGCCGCGTGCGCCGGCATGAAGCACATCGAAAGCCTCGAGCCCTATCGCCTGCAGGACCTGCACGCGCGGCTTCGCCAGGCCACGGCCGAACCCGTTACCTGACATGAAGACACCGATGACCCTGCGCGGGGCCGAGCTCCTGCGGCAGGAACTGCAGCAGCTGAGGAACGTCGAGCGCCCGAAGATCTCTCAGGCGATCGCCGAGGCGCGCTCGCACGGCGATCTCTCGGAGAACGCCGAGTACGAAGCCGCGCGCAACCATCAGGGCCTGATGGAAGCGCGCATCCGCGACATCGAGGCGAAGCTCGCCAACGCCATGGTGGTGGACCCGAAGACGCTGCATGCAGAAGGGCGCGTGGTCTTCGGCGCCACCGTCGACGTCGAGGACGAGAGCGGCGAAGCCGCGACCTGGCAGATCGTGGGCGAGGACGAAGCCGACATCAAGCAGGGCCGCATCTTCGTCGGCTCGCCGATCGCGCGTGCGCTCATCGGCAAGCACGCGGGCGACGCCGTCGACGTGCAGACGCCCGGCGGCGTCAAGCACTACGAGATCGTCGACGTCCGCTACGAATAATTCGGGGTCAGGGCGGTAATTACCTGTAGCGCAGCGCCTCGACGAACAGCCGCCGTGCGATCGTGCCGCCTCGCCTGCTAGCATTCCGGCAAAGGAGGAGCCTCGCCATGGCGCGTGCAGCAGCGATCGTGCTTTGCCTCTTGTCGGGGCTCGCGTTCGCGCAACCCTATCCCGCGAAACCGATCCGGCTGATCGCGCCGTATCCGCCCGGCGGCGGCGTCGACACGGTCTCGCGCATCGTCTCGGACAAGCTCGCCGCGCGGCTCGGGCAGCCGATCACCGTGGACAACAAGCCGGGCGCCGGCGCCACCATCGGCGCGGCGGAGCTCGTGAAGAGCGCGCCCGACGGCTATGCGCTCATGATCGGCAGCATGGTGGATTACTCGATCGCGCCGCATATCCACGCCAATCTCGGCTTCGACATGCGCCGGGACATGACGGCGATCGTGGAGATCGGCAACGGAACGGTGGGCCTCGTCGTCTGGCCGGGGCTCGGCGTGCACTCGGTGAAGGAGCTCATCGACTTCGCCAAGGCGCGGCCGGGGCAGATCAGCTTCGCGTCCTCGGGCGTCGGCGGGCTGATCCACCTCAACGGCGAGATGTTCAAGCAGATGACTGGAATCGATATCGTGCACGTCCCATACAAGGGGACGGCGCAATTCCTGCCCGACCTCATAAGCGGAAGGGTGCAGATGTCGGTGGACAACGTGCTCGCTCACCTTCCGCACATAAAAAGCGGAAAGGTTCAAGTGCTCGCCGTGGCGAGCGCCCAGCGCTCGCCGCTTCTTCCCGACGTGCCGACGATGGCGGAGGCCGGTGTCCCTGGGTTCGAATCGGCGACGAACTACACGCTGTTCGCGCCCGCGAAGCTCGCGCCCGAGCTCGTCTCGCTCCTTAACCGCGAGATGAACGCCGTGCTCGCGCTGCAGGACACCCGCGACAAGCTCCTCGCGCAGGGCGTGGTGCCCAAGGGCGGAGGCGTGGACGCCGTGCAGGCGCGCATTCCCCGAGAAATGGCGAAGTGGGCCGCCATCATGAAGACGGCCGGCCTGAAGCCGGAATAGGAAGGCGAGGGACTGAGCCCGCCGCTCAGCCTGCTGCCGGCTTGTAGCGCTTCGGCACGAAGGGCAGCTTCGCTATGCGCACCGGCCGCGGCGTGCCGCGCACCACGGCCGCAAGCTTCGTGTCCGCCGCGTACTGCGAGCGCAGCGAGGCGAGCATGATCGCCTTGCCGGTCGAGGGCGACACCGTGCCGCTCGTGACGAGACCGGCTTCCGCATCATCGGCGGTCACGACTTGCGCGCCATGGCGCACCGGGACCGCTTCTTCGCCGACCAGTCCGACCAGGCGATGGTCGACGCCTTCGCGGGTTTGGCGCAGGTAGACCTGCGCGCCCGGAAAGCCGCCTTGCTTCTTGCCGCCCGCGCGGCGCGAGCGTGCAACGGCCCAGCCGAGGCTCGCTTCGAGCACGGTGACGTTCGCGTCCATGTCCTGCCCGTAGAGATGCAAGCCGGCCTCGAGGCGCAGCGTGTCGCGTGCGCCCAGGCCGACCGGCTTCACCTCCGGTGCCGCCAGTAGAGCGCGCGCGAGTCGCTCGGCGTCCTCAACCGGCACGGAGATTTCGTAGCCGTCTTCGCCGGTATAGCCGGAGCGCGAGACGAAGCATTCGGCACCGGCGATGGAAAATGTGCCGACGGTCATGAACGCAAGCTCGGCGACCTCCGGCGCGAGCGCGGCGAGCGAGCGCTCCGCGCGCGGGCCTTGCAATGCGATGAGCGCGCGATCGAGCGGCTCGAAGCCGAGCGATGGGCAAAGGCGTTGCAGCAGCGCGACGTCCTTCTCTTTGGTGGATGCGTTCACCACGAGCCGCACTTCGTCGGCCAATCGCGTGACCATCAGGTCGTCCTCGATGCCGCCGCGCTCATTGCAAAGGAGGGTGTAGCGTTGCCGACCGGCGGACCAGTCGTCGAAGTCGATCGGTAGCGCGCGCTCGAGCGCCACCTGAAGGTTCGGCCCGGTGACGCGCACCTGGCCCATGTGCGAGACGTCGAAGAGGCCGGCCGCGGCGCGCGTGTGCAGGTGCTCTGCGCGCAGGCCGTCCTTGTACTGCACCGGCATCTCGTAGCCGGCGAACGGCGTGAAGCGCGCGCCGAGCTCCGCGTGCAGCGCGTGGAGCGGCGTGCGCCGGAGCCGCTCAGGCATACGCCTCGATCGGCGGGCAGGTGCAGATGAGCTGCCGGTCGCCGGCGACGTTGTCGATGCGCTTCACCGGCGGCCAGTATTTCGCGGCGCGCAGCCACGGTGCCGGGAAAGCGGCCTCCTCGCGCGTATAGGCGTGCTGCCAGTCGCCCGCGAGCTCGAGCGCCGTGTGCGGCGCGTTCTTGAGCGGATTGTCGGCGCGATCCCAGGTGCCGCTCACGATCTTCTGGATCTCGGCGTGGATGGCCATCATCGCGTGGCAGAAGCGGTCGAGCTCTTCCTTCGACTCGCTCTCGGTCGGCTCGACCATCAGCGTGTCGGCAACCGGGAAGGAGAGCGTCGGCGCGTGAAAGCCATAGTCGATGAGGCGCTTCGCCACGTCCTCCGCGGTGACGCCGCAGGTGTCCTTCAGCTTGCGCAGATCGAGGATGCACTCGTGCGCGACGCGGCCGGAGGCGCCTTTGTAGAGGACGGGAAAATAAGGCGCGAGCCGCGCGGCGATGTAGTTGGCGTTGAGGATGGCGAGCTGGGTTGCTCTGCGGATGCCGCTCGCGCCCATCATGCGGATGTACATCCACGAAATAAGGAGGATCAGCGCGCTGCCGTAAGGCGCGGCGGAGACGGCGCCTTCGCCGCCGAGCGGATGCGCCGGCAGGTGCGGCGCAAGATGCTCGGCTACCGCGATCGGGCCCATGCCGGGTCCGCCGCCGCCGTGCGGGATGCAGAACGTCTTGTGCAGGTTGATGTGGCAGACGTCGGCGCCGATGAGCGCGGGCTTGGCGAGGCCGGCGAGCGCGTTCATGTTCGCGCCGTCCATGTAGACCTGCCCGCCCGCGGTGTGCACGAGCTCGCAGATGCGCTCGATGGCCTCCTCGAAAACGCCGTGCGTCGACGGATAGGTGATCATCAGCACGGCGAGCCGGTCGCGATGCTCGGCCACCTTGCGCTCGAGGTCGGCCAGATCGACGTTGCCGTTCTTGTCGCAGCCGACGACCACGATGCGCAGGCCCATCATCTGCGCGCTCGCCGGATTCGTGCCGTGCGCGGACGCCGGAATGAGGCACACGTCCCGGGCTTCGCGCTTCGCCTCGTAATAGCCGCGGATCGCGAGCAGGCCGGCGTACTCGCCCTGCGCGCCGGAATTGGGTTGCAGCGACACGCGCGCGAAGCCGGTGATCTCGGCGAGCATTCCCTCCAGCTCGCGCATCATCGCCCGCGTGCCCGACGCCTGCTCGACCGGCGCAAACGGATGCAGGGTTGCGAACTTCGGCCATGAGAGCGGGATCAGCTCAGCCGCCGCATTCAGCTTCATCGTGCACGAGCCGAGCGGAATCATGCCGTGCACGAGCGAGAAGTCGCGGTTCTCGAGGCGCTTCAGGTAGCGCATCATCTCCGTCTCGGTGTGGTAGCGGTTGAAGACGGGGTGCGTCAGCACCGGGTCGCTGCGGCGCAGCTCGGCCGGGATCGACGCCGGATCGAGCGTCAGGCCTTGCGCGATGCGCTCCGCGTCGGGCCGCTCTCCTGTCAGCGCTTCGGCGATGTCCGCGATATCGGCGATGCTCGTCGTCTCGTCGCAGGCGACGCCGATGCGCTCGGCGTCGATGTAGCGCAGGTTCGCGCGCTTGGCGTGCGCGCGCACACGCACGGCGGCGAGCGCCGGCACGCGAAACACCACGGTGTCGAAGAAGGCCGGATGCTCGACGCGGGCGCCGCGTGCGCAGGCGACGAGAAGCCGCGCCATGAAGTTCGTCCGCGCCGCGATGCGGGCGAGTCCGCGCGGGCCGTGGTAGACGGCATAGAAGCCGGCGATGTTCGCGAGGAGCGCCTGCGCCGTGCAGATGTTGCTCGTCGCCTTGTCGCGCCGGATGTGCTGCTCGCGCGTCTGCAGCGCCATGCGCAGCGCCGGCCGGCCGGCCGCGTCGTGCGACACGCCGATGATGCGCCCGGGCATGGCGCGCTTGTGCTCGTCGCGGCAGGCCATGAACGCGGCGTGCGGGCCGCCGTAGCCGAGCGGCACGCCGAAGCGCTGCGCGGAGCCGATGGCGATGTCGGCGCCGAATGCGCCGGGCGAGCGCAGCAGCATGAGGGCGAGGAGATCCGTGCCGATGGAAACAAGCGCGCCAGTCGCATGCAGCGCGCGCACGTGCGCCGACCAGTCGCGCACGCGGCCATGGGTGTCCGGATACTGGAGATGCGCGCCGAAGACGCGCGACGGATCGAGGTCCTTGTCGGCGTCGCCGGTGAGGAGCTCGATGCCGAGCCACTTCGCGCGCGTGCGCATGACGGCGAGGACCTGCGGATGCACCGCGCTGTCGACGAAGAAGGCGGCTGCCTTGCTCTTCGTGCTGCGGCGGATCATCGCCATCGCCTCGGCCGCGGCCGTGGCCTCGTCGAGCAGCGACGCGTTGGCGACGGGCAGCCCGGTAAGGTCGATCACCATCTGCTGGAAATTGAGCAGCCCTTCGAGCCGGCCCTGCGAGATCTCGGCCTGGTAGGGCGTGTACGCGGTATACCAGCCGGGATTCTCGAAGACGTTGCGCTGGATCACCGCCGGCATGTGCGTGCCGTAGTAGCCCATGCCGATGAAGTTGCGCCACACCTCGTTGCGCATCGCGTGCGTGCTCAGCTCCGCGGTCGCCTGCAATTCGCTCGTCGGCTCGCCGAGCGCGAGCGGCTCGCGGAGGCGAATACCGGCGGGCACGACTTGGCCGATGAGCGCCTCCATCGACGACACGCCGAGCGCGGCGAGCATCTCGCGCTCGCAGGACGCATCGGCGCCGAGATGGCGCCCGGCGAACTCTTCGCGCCCGAGGAGCGCCCCGAGCTCGCTCATACGCCCGCCGACTTCGCGTAGTCGGCGCGGCCGAGGAGCTCGTTCATCTCCGCCTTGTCCTTCAGCTTGAGCTTGAAGAGCCACCCCTTTTCGTACGGCGACTCATTCACACGCTCGGGATGCGCGCTCAGGTCATCGTTCGCCGCCACCACGTCGCCCGAGAGCGGTGCATAGACGTCGGACGCCGCCTTGGTCGACTCGACGACCGCGCAATTCGCGCCGCGGGCGACGCTGGTGCCGATCTTGGGCAGCTCGACATAGACGAGGTCGCCGAGCTGCTCGGTGGCAATCGCGGTGATGCCGACGGTCACCGTGCCGTCGCCGTTGTCCGCGATCCATTCGTGGGAAGAGGTGTATTTCAGGCGCTCTGGCAATTCCACGGCTCAGCCTCCAAGGCATGTGCGACCGTCAGGTCCATGCCCCCTCTGTCCGTTTGCCTGAGAAATTGGCGCGAGCCGTTGGCTTGCGCGTGTTCCTTCGGCGAGGCCGCCAGGGCCTTCTCTCCAGAGCGCCCGTGCGATGCGCGGTCCTTTTGCCTGAGAGTTTTGCGGGGCCATACCCCTTCGGCGCCGGCGAAGCTGCCGCCGGTCTCTCCCGCGCGATCGCGTGTGGGCTCGGCGAATCTACTCCAGCTCGCGCGGCGGCCGCAACCGTTCTTATCTGCACGTCCGCTATACTGGCCGCGGGGTAGGGGAGGACCCCGGGCGTGCGCCACCAGGATTCCATCTTGGAATACCGGGCCGGCTTCTATCTGAAGCTCGCGCTCGCAGCGTGCCTTGCCGCGGTGGCGGTCTTCGCCACGCACGCGCCGGCCACGCGGCAGGCCTATGGCGCAAGCGCCCTCGGTTACACGCTCGGCACGATCGCCGCACTTTTGGTGCTCTGGCTGATGGCGCTCGGCGTGCGCAAGCGCGGCTACCGCTCGCGCCTGGGCACCGTGCAGGGCTGGACCTCCGCGCACGTCTATCTCGGCGCGAGCCTGCTCGTCATCGCCACGCTCCATACCGGCTTCGAGTTCGGCTGGAACGTGCACACGCTCAGCTACGTCCTCATGCTGCTCGTCATCGCGAGCGGCGCGCTCGGGGTTTACGCGTACCTGCGCTATCCCGTGCTGATGACGAAGAACATGGCCGACGAGACGCTCGAGGCGCTCGTGCTCAAGATCGCCGACCTCGACCGCAAGTGCCGGCGCCTCGCGCTCGATCTGCCCGACGAAGTGAACGCGATCGTGGCGCGCGGGACGCGCTCGGCCGCGCGCGAGGCGCGCATCGGCGGGAGCCTGCGCCGCCAGCTCGCGGGCGACGCCGTGGCCTGCCCGACGCGCGCGGCCGCGGCCGAGCTCGTCGCGCTCGGCGGCCGCTACAAGGGCGAGCAGGCCGCGCTGCATGGGCAGCTCGTGAGCGCCATGGCGCGCAAAAGCGTGCTCACCGACCGCGTACGTCGCGACCTGCGCTATCGCGCGCTCATGCACGTCTGGCTTTACGCGCACGTGCCGCTTGCCTTCGCGCTCGTCGCGGCGCTGATCGCGCACGTCGTGTCGGTGTTCTACTTCCGCTAGGAACGGCGCGAGCGGCGTGGAGCTCCTTCTCGTCCACGTGAGCAGCGGCGCGCGCGACATGGCGAAGCGCGAAGAGCGCCGCCTGACCGGAAACGTCTTCCAGATCGGCCGCGGCGCGCAATGCCAGATTCATCTCCCCGACACGCGCGTGGCGCTGGTGCACGCGCGGCTCGTCCTCGGCGAGCATGGATCGGTGATCGAGGCCGATCGACACCGCATCGTCTACAACGACCGCGAGGTGAGCGGCGCGGAGCTGCGCGTTGGCGACCACATCGAGATCGGCCCGTACGTGCTCTCGGTGGAGACAGCGCCGCCCGGCGTGGCGCTCGCGATCGCCGTGCGGGTGAGTAAGCGCGTCTCGACGAGCGGCACCAGGGCGCTCTACCGGGCGCTGCTGCGCGGGCCGCGCCTTTCGAAGCGGCGCCTTTCGTACCTCGTTTTCTTCGGCGTGCTCGTCCTTTGCCTCGCCGCGCCGATCGCCGATCGGCTCGCAGGCGACGGATCCACGCTGACGCGCGCGCTGGCGCTCGGCGCGATGCAGGCGTGGAATCCCGGGCCGCTCTCGCGCGCGCATGCGGTGTTCGGGCGCGATTGCCAGAGTTGCCACGTGCGGCCATTCGTCGCGGTGGCCGCGGAGGATTGCCTGGGCTGCCATCGCTCGATCCGCGCCCATGGGCCGAAAGAGGCGTTCCGCGCCGTTTCGTTCGCCGCGGGCGCCGATCTCACGTGCATGCAATGCCATCACGAGCACCAGGGTGGCGTGATGGCGTCGCGCTCGCCACAGATCTGCGCGCAGTGCCACGGCGGCGCACGCCCCGTCGCCGCCGGCGCGCAGCCGATCAAGGCGACAGATTTTGCGAGCGACCACCCCGGATTTCGCCTCGCGCTCGTCGATCCGGCGCGACCTGGCGCGCTGCGGCGCGTGGCGCAGCGCGATGCGTCGGGCGCGCCGCCGCAGGAGCAGTCGAACCTCAAGTTCAATCACACGCTGCACCTTGACCCGCGCGGCGTGCGCGGACCGCGCGAGGCGCGCACCGCCTTGAACTGCGCGAGCTGCCACGAGCCTGGCGAAGGCGGCTCGCGCATGCGGCCGGTGTCGATGGAGCGCCACTGCGCGCGCTGCCACAGCCTGCAGTTCGAGCCGGGCAGCGCGGCACGGCAGGTGCCGCACGGGTCGCTCGAGCAAGTGCGCACCATGCTGCGCGAGTTCTACGCGCGCAGTGTGCTCGCCGATGCGCCGGCGGCGCAAAACGCCCGGGGCGTCGAGCGAGTGCGGCCAGGCGCCGTGGTCTCGCCCGAAGAGCGCCGCGAGGCGGCGCGCCTGGCCGACGAAAAGGCGAGCCGTGCGCTGCGCGAGCTCCTCGAGACGCGCAAGGTGTGCAGCACCTGCCATTACGTCGGCCGCACGGCGCGCGGCGATTGGCAGATTGCGCCGGTCGCCATCAGCGCCTCGTGGATGCCGGGCGCATCGTTCGATCACGCCAGACACGCGACCGAGCCCTGCATCACCTGCCATGAGGTGCGCAGCTCGCGCCGCGCCGAAGACATCGCCATGCCGGATATCGCGCGTTGCCGCGACTGCCACGGCGGCGCCGCCGCGACGCCGCCCAAGGTGGCCTCGGATTGCGCGAGCTGCCACCGCTTCCACGGCGGCAGCAGCGCCTGGCGCGAGCTCGCGCACGCGCCCGAATGAGCAAGGGCGTCTTGCCACGCCTGGGGATTTGCCTGCTGCTGGCCGCTTGCGGCGGTGGTGGCGGTGGCAGCGATGACGGCGGCTGCAGCGGTTCGTGCGGCATCGCTGCGCCGAGCGCGCTCAGCGCGCTCGAAGTCGAGATCATCGTGCGCCAGGCGGTGAACGAGGCGCAGGCGCGCAATAGGCCGGCCAGCGTCGCGGTCGTAGATCGAGTCGGCAACGTGCTCGCCGTCTTTCGCATGAGCGGCGCGTCCGCATCCGCCACGGTCCTCTCGGGCCGCCCGGTCGCGGGCGGTCTGGAAGGCGCAGTCGTGCCCTCGGAGCTCGCGGCGCTGAGCAAGGCGCTGACCGCCGCTTATCTTTCTTCAGAGGGCAACGCGTTCAGCACGCGCACCGCCGGGCAGATCGTGCAGGAGCACTTCAACCCCGGCGAGGCGAACGCGCCGGGCGGGCCGCTCTTCGGCGTGCAGTTCTCGTCGCTGACCTGCTCGGATGTCATGCGCGTGTCGAGCGGCGCGGGCGCCGGACCGAAGGGCTCGCCGCTCGGCCTCGCCGCCGATCCCGGCGGGCTGCCCCTGTACAAGTCGGGGGTGCTCGTCGGGGGCGTCGGTGTCATGGCCGATGGCATCTACGGCATCGATCGCGACATCTCGGACGTCGACCACGACACGGACGAGCTCATCGCGCTCGCCGCAGCGAGCGGCTTTGCCGCGAGCGAGAACCGGCGCGCCGATCGCATCAGCGTCGACGGTCGCACGTTGCGCTATGTGGACAGCGAGGAGCTCGCCGCCACCCCGGCAGCGGCGCCGCCTTTCGCCTCGCTGCCCGGCGCGCTGGTGGCGCTGCCGGGACTGTACAGCCCGGCGAGCGTCAACGCGGGCGTACCGTACGGCACTGTCGCCTCCGGCATACGCCCGGATGGGAGCGGCGCTTTCGCCGGTCTGAATGCGTACGTGCTCGACGACGGCGCGGGCAACGCGCGCTATGCGCCGACGAGCGGCACCGATGGCTTGCTCACGCAGCCGGAAGTGACCGCCATCCTGCGCGAAGCGCTGCGGCTCGCGAACCGCGCACGCGCGCAGATCCGGCGTCCGCTCGGCTCGCATGCCGAGGTGAGCGTTGCGATCGTGGATACGAACGGCGCGATCCTCGGCCTCGTGCGCACGGCGGATGCGCCGGTCTTTGGCACCGACGTGGCCGTGCAAAAGGCGCGCACCGCGCTCCTCTTCTCGCACCCCGCGGCCGCGGCAGAGCTCTCGAGCGTCGGGGCGGGCGCGTATGTGAGCGCGATGCAATCGCTTATCCCCGGCGCGCTCACGGATGCGCGCGCGTACACGAGTCACGCGGTGGCGAATCTCGCTCGACCGTTCCTGCCCGACGGCA
>Ga0075426_10000448_pt1 | contig 28497 bp, 29 predicted proteins | sample SoiMethybrSBSTD5_FD_75304 | JGI IMG/M metagenome (GOLD analysis project Ga0075426, IMG submission 75304) | Bulk soil microbial communities from a Populus tree surrounding site in Tennessee, USA - Soil MetaG P. TD hybrid SBSTD5 | ecosystem: Environmental > Terrestrial > Soil > Tree plantation...
CTTCAACGGAGCCGAATGAAACCGAAACGTATTTGCTGCCGAGCAAACCCTCAGTTTCTATCGAAGCAACCGAGTCTTTCTTGATTACTTCTCGCGTCGAGTTTTGCAATTGCATGACGACCGCGATCTTGTCGTCAGGCCGAGCGGGCAAACGAATTCGTTCCACGGTTCCGATCCGAACGCCGCCGGCTCGCACCGGAGCGCCCTCCTCGAGCCCGGCTACATTGTCGAACGGCGTGCTAATTCGGTAGGTCCGGCTGAAAATTGACTGCCGGTCGCCTATCCAGAAAACCATCAACGCGAAAAAGACGAGCGCTACGAAGACGAACGCGCCGAGACGTATTTTAGTTGACATCAATGCACCTCCCCGGACTCCTCGATAAACCTCGAGACAAATTCATCATTACTTTTTTTCAAATCATCAATCGAACCTTCGATGACTATATTGCCGTCGTTGAGCATCGCTACGCGATCGGCGACGCTCTTGACGCTGCGCATATCGTGGGTGACGACAATCGAAGTGATTTTTCTTTCCTGCTGCATCTCGCGAATGAGCTCGTTGATTTCGCTCGCGGTGATTGGGTCGAGTCCGGCGGTAGGCTCGTCCAGCAGCATTATTTCCGGATCGAGTGCGAGAGCGCGTGCAAGCCCAACTCTTTTCTTCATTCCGCCTGAAAGCTCCGCAGGCATCTTTGCGCCTTCGCGCTCCATGCCTACTCGAGCGAGAAGCTCACGCACGCGTTCGCGTCGCTCGCGATCGTTGAGCGTGGTGTGACGGCGCAAAGGAAACGCGACGTTCTCTTCAATGTTCAAGGAGTCATAGAGCGCTGCTCCCTGAAACAAGAAGCCAACCGTCTTTCGCACTCGATTCAATTCTTCGAGCGGCATTGAAGTGATTTCTTCTCCGTTCAGCTCGATGTGTCCGGCGTCGGCCCGCTTCAGGCCGATAATCAGTTTCAGCATCACGCTCTTTCCTGTTCCGCTTCGACCGAGCACAGTGACGGTCTCGCCGCGAGTCACTTCGAGGTCAACACCATTTAGCACAACTTGCTCGCCGAATGACTTACTCACCCTGCGAAGTCGAATCGCTGAATTGTTATCGTTGTGCTTCATCGTTAACTCGGAAAGAAAGTGATAATCAATCGCACGAGCACCACGTCGGCCAGTATCACGAAGAGAGAGGCGAGCATGACGGCGCTCTTCGAGGCGCGTCCGACGCCTTCGGTTCCGCCGGTCGCCCGCATTCCCTGGAAACATCCGATCACTCCGATGATGAAACCAAAAACAACCGTCTTGAAAGTCGCGGGCAACAGATCGGCGAAGTCCGCCTGGGCGAGTCCGTAGTTGAGAAAGAGTTTGAACGGCATTGGCTCGGCCATCGCGTTCGTAAGCCAGCCGGCAACGATCCCGCAGAAGTCGGCTACTATCGTTAAAAGCGGGAGCATGAACATGCAGGCTGCAACGCGAGTCGCCGCGAGGAACTTGTACGGATTGACAGCCGATGCTTCGATGGCATCGATCTGCTCGGTGACTTTCATTGAGCCGAGTTCCGCTCCAATTCCAGCTCCAACCCGGCCGCTGACGACCAGCGCCGTGATAATCGGACCGCTCTCTTTGACGATCGAAAGAACGATCAACGCGGGCAACATCGATCGCGCTCCGAATCGAATAAGGCTATCGCGAGTGTGAAGGGACAAGACTACGCCGATCGCAGCACCAGCCAACGCAACCAGCGGGAGCGACTTCGCTCCGATCTCATCCATCTGGCGAACGAGCTCTTTGAATTCGAAAGGGCGAGTCACAGCCGCTTTGACGACGCGGCCACAAAACTCGGCTAGCTCTCCGAGCCATTGCATAACACCGATCAGCAGCGCGCCCGTGCTCTCGCGCTTGCGTTCGGTTGCAGCCGGTTTTTGCCAACCGGTCGCTCGACCTGCGACGCTTATCGCGCCGGCGTCTCCACCGTTTTGTGACCAGAGCTTCATCTTCATTTTCGTTGCCGGCCGAAGAAAAAGATCACGCCGCTTTTGAAGAAAAAGATCACGCCGCTTTTAACGACGCTCGCGGTTTTTCGTTTTGGCCAAGCACCTTCATCGCCAGCGGGATCGTGGTCAAAGCGCCGACCGCTACGAGCGCCCACCCAGCGGCTCGCCGTTGATCGTGATTAAGCTTGCCGGACACCAATAGTCCGATGCCGATGCCCAGCAATCCACGGGTGCCGGCGATCAAGCCTATTTCGGGCAAAGTTATCGATCGTTCTATCATTGCAATCTCCTTTTTGTTAGCAGCCGCCGGGAGAAGTCGGTGTACTCGTTGCGGACACCGATGGACTGCTCTCGATCACAGAATCGCTGCGATTTATTCTTCCGCCATTGCAACTAATTCTGTGAAAACCTTCTTCTTTTTCGTCGGCTTATGATTCCGCAATGCCCGTGCCGACGCAGTCAATAATTTCAACTCATATACGCGTTGACAATTTCGAGCCGCTTCTTGAATTTCATGCAGCGTGATAAGCTCAGCGACCATTTTGAAATCGGGGTACGCCCGCCAAAGAAAGGGTCATAGCAATGGAAGACAAACTACGAAAAGAAATTCACTTTCTGAAAATTTACGCTGCCGCGTTGACGGCGATGTGCATTGCTGCGGTGATCTGCGGCTTCACCTGGGCAAGTGAAAAAATGAAGTTCGACGAGATCGACGTCGGTCGAATCAACATCGTCGAAAAAGATGGAACAGTGAAGATGATCATCTCCAACAAGGATCGCGCGCCCGACGCGATCATCGGCGGTAAAGCTTATCCGCGACAAGGCGGCAATTCTCCCGGAATCATCTTCTTCAACGACAAGGGCGATGAATGCGGCGGGCTTACTTTCAGCGGAGACGATCGAGGAAGCAGCAGTCGAGCGGGTTCGGTGCTCTTGTTCGACCAGCTCAACAACGATCAAACGGTCGGAATCATGTACAGCGAGTCGGCGGGCAAGCGTAACGCCGGATTGCATGTCTGGGACCGATCAGATACTCACATAACCAAGTTAATTGAAAAGCTCGACACGATCAGAGCGATGAAGGACGGTCCGGAAAAGACAGAGGCGATGAAGAAGGCTCGCGAGAGCGGCGAGTTCGGCGCGCAGAGAGTCTTCGTCGGGAAAGACTCGGACAAGAATGCGTCAGTGATGCTGTTCGATGCGAAGGGCAAGCCTCGAATCAGAATGAGCGTAGATGCCGCCGGCGCTGCGCGACTCGAGTTCCTCGACGAAGCCGGCAAAGTTTCCTACTCATTGCCCGATGCTTCAAAGCCACACTAGTTCGATGAAGATGGCGGTCGAGGAACCCGGCGCGGGTACACGCTGTGTGTGTTAGCTGGCTGCCTTTGCCTCTTGTGCAATTTTCGACCACCGCGAAAACACCTCTCGCAGGCGCTCGAGCCGTGCTGCAGCATTAGGGGTCTTCATCACCAACGTCTCGAGCTGTCGAAGATAATCGGGAAGGCCTACAAGCTTGCGAATTTCTTCTATGTAGGGCCCGACTTTACAGAACACGCCTACGTGTTCGCCATTCGCATCGAGGAACATCTTCTCGTCGATGCCGCCGTTGTTGACGAATGAAGCGGCCATCTCCCAGTACGAAGTAATCATGCGGAAGTTGGCGCTGAAATCGTGCCCGCTGCCGAAAACCTTCGCCACATCCTCGGCGCTTTGCGGATTGAACTCGGTGAAGTACCATTTGCGCGCCCGGCGAAGCCCTTCTTCCCGACGCAACTCATAAAGCTTCAATATCAATGCGACGTCCTGGTGTTTATCGCTCATTGGAATTCCTTTCTTCTTGATGGCCTCGAAAAAAGATCTGCAGTCAAGTGAGAATACCGGTCCTTTGAGCAATGCGCCAGAGGGTGATTCGAAAAATGTGCGCGGTCGGGTTTTACAGAAGTCCCTGACACCAGCCTGGGACGCGTGGCTCGGCCTGCGTCCCGCGGGCGCCTACTCTGGGATTGACAGCGACGGAGTTCGGAGATAACGGCGGTTGGAAAGCGAATTGCGCGATTTATTGTTAGCTGCTGGAATGACGTGACAGAAGACCGTGTCGAACGTACCATACATCGTCATCGAGTTTGGTTGATTTGGCTCTGTCAAAGGATTGGAGATCTCCATGCGCACTCAAGAAGAAAAGGGCACTGTTTTTCGCGCGCTGCACGAACGAGATAGTGCGTTCATCATTCCGAATCCGTGGGACATCGGTACTGCGAAGCTCCTTGCACATCTCGGCTTCGAAGCGCTGGCCACCACTAGCGCAGGTTATGCATTCTCGCGCGGACGTCGAGACAACACCGTCGGTCGCGAAAAGATGATTGCCCACGTTCGCGAGATTGTTGCAGCGACCGATCTCCCCGTGAGCGCGGACCTCGAGAACGGTTTCGGAGATGATCCCGAAACTGTAGCCGAAACCATCAAGCTTGGAGCAGCGGCGGGACTCGTCGGCGGTTCGATCGAGGATTCAACAGAGAGACGAGACGATCCGATCTATGAACTCGAGCGCGCAGTCGAGCGAGTTCGTGCCGCCGCTCGTGTAGCTCACGCGCTTCCGTATCAATTCATGCTCACCGCGCGCGCGGAGAATTATCTCTTCGGCCGCCGCGATCTCAACGACACGATCAAGCGGCTTCAGGCTTATCAGGAGGCTGGCGCCGACGTTTTATACGCACCGGGTCTGGTGAAAAAAGAGGACATCGCCTCGCTTGTGAGTTCAGTCGATCGGCCCGTGAATGTTTTGATGGGACTCGCAGGTGTGAGGCTAACCGTTGACGATCTCTCGGAGATAGGCGTGAAGCGAATCAGCCTTGGAAGCGTGCTCTCGCGAGTCGCGCTCGGTGCCTTTCTTAGAGCGGCGCGAGAGATGCGAGACAACGGAACTTTCACTTTCGGCGACGACGCAGTGAGCTTTCGTGATATCAGCGAGATTTTTCACACGACCGAACACTAATCGAATCACGGACCTTCGAACTAGTACTCAGTCATGCTCAAGGTGACGAACCGTATATGGGCGTCCCTCCGTGGGCGCCCCTCATTGCAGGCCCACTTTTCATCGCCAGAGAGGGGCGCCCACGGAGGGACGCCCATACAGGAGTTCATCAAAATCAGTGTGACTAACTACTAGTGCTCGCGGCGAACGATCATCACTGGGCACGGAGATTTTCTGATCAAGCTTTCGGTAACTGATCCGATGACTGCGGCCCTCACGCCTTCAATCAAACCTGAGCCTCGTCTCCCGACAACAACCAGATCGACGCCAATCTCCGCCGCGTAAGCCGGAATCGCAGCGATCGGATCGCCTCGTCGCCAACTATGTTCGATTGCCAGATCTGAAGCGTTAACGCCGGCGAGCGTCTTTGCAAAGCGCTCCCCGATCAATTGCTCAACAGCGCTGTGAACTTCTTCATCGGTGGAACAATTCGCGATCAAGCCTTCTTTTATCGCGATCCTCAGAGCGTTCTCACTGGCGATGTGCAGCAAATGAATCTTCGCCTCGAGCTGACGAGCCAAATCACAAGCTCGCTCGAACGCTCGCTGAGCGTGCTCGCTGAAGTCGGTAGGCACTAGAATGCTTTTGACGATCACGGCTTCACCTCTTCTTACCAATGCTCTCGCATCAACTTTGGAAAGATAGAAAACGCCTCGAAGATGCGGCGGCGCTTGATTGCCGCTGCGACGATTAACACCACCCAGCCGAAATACAAACCGGTTATGACTTCCTTGCCGCGATGTGCCAACGTCTCAACCTGATCTGAGGTGATCGACAGCCACGCGGCAACGTGTATCGCAAAATTATTGTGCGGCATCGCCGGATCAACTGGTTTCTCGAAGCCTGACAAGATGAACTGGACCGCCCACAAAAGGAAAAGCAGCGCAGCCTCCCACCACCTGAATCTCATGTTCGCAAGGAACAAAGCACCGAGCAGCGATTGACCGATGGTCATCAGTATCTCGAGCCGTTGATGCTGATCGAAATCAATCGTGCCCAAACGCCCGAGCGCAATCGCATAAGCGATGGGCAACATCGCAGCGAGCATCGTCCATTGATTAATGTTCGAGCTGACCATGTTCATCAATGCCATTGGAGCGCTTGTAACCCGGCGCGCCCAATTGAACGCTGAAACCTTTTCGGGGAACTCCGAAAGAAACGGCGCAACCCACTGAACGAAAACAAATGTCGATATTCCGAGCCCGGCGGCCAGCGCCTTGAGGCTCTCGAGAAACGGATGCGCGGCGAAATAGAGAATCAGTCCGCCTGCCGCGAACATCCCACCGATCATCGCGTTCCGCAAAGGACGGCGCTGGCGTAGTATGAATCGCGGGACGCGATCCATGTCTTCGATCTTCTCGTCTTCCTGCGGCGGAATTTTCTTGAGGAAATACAGATAAACGAAGTAGATGATCGAGAGCACCACCGCGTCCACCCAGTTGAGGGTGCCCTTGAACCAGATCACGGCAAAGTATGCGATCGCCACAAGCAAGAAAATTATTTCGACCGCGTGCTCGTCTTCGAGGACGATTTCATTCAACCGTTGCTTACTTGATTTGCGATGAAACATCGCGGCGGTTACGTAGATCATTGGCCAGCCGAGACCGACGAGCAATCGCAAGCTGCCGGTCAGGTTCGCAGTCATCAGCGCGGTTGCGTGTAGCCTCACTGCCGGAAGAACGGCAGGATCGCTAGCGGTATGACCGGCTTGCCACGCGATCACTGCTTCGACGGCGAACTCCGGCAGCGTTTGAAGCCATGCCAGCATCGCCAGCGCCAATCCCTGCGAGATCAAAAACTGCGCAGCTTCGGCGGCCCACGCGATCAGCATCGACGAGCCGAGCACCGATGGAAAAGTCCACCACGCCGCCGACGCCCCTTCGATCAAGGCGAATACGGCTGCCGCCGGCTTGGTGAAGGATTTGAATATTGCGAGACGCAGCATTAAAAGTCGAGCGGTTTAATCGGGGCCGGGGAGCAATTTTCTTTTCAAAGTCATGGCGTGCAAGTCAGAGCTTATAGCAACCATTACGGCGAGAACAAGCGTTCAAGCGCAGACATTCCGGATGAGTCTGGCGCACAAAGAACGTTTGGATATAATCTCTTCGCTTGCGGAGATGGTGGCTTTCGATCGAAGTGGAAAACTAATGAAACGATCGCGCTTTGTAATAGTCTGCGTTGGTTTGATTGCACTTGCCGGAGTTGCGCAAGCTCGCATCAGTTCAGTGAGAACGGCCGCTTCCACCTCGAGCGCATTTGTTGCGAGATCAACTGGCAGAACTTCTCAGAGCGGTTGCCCTTTGATTTTTCCCGACCGCGTGGTGGTTGTAGCTCCGAATCAACCGGCGGTTGCAGATCGATCGACGGTCGGAATCATCAACGCGTTGTGCGATGTGACTTTGGATTTCATCGGCTGTGAGTTCCCGCCTACTTCGGTGACGCTTGGCTGCGACACAAACGGCGACGGCGTGTCCGACCTTACAATCCCGCTGAAGAACATCACCATCATAAATCGGTTGTTCTTTCAGGCGACAATTCCGGCGCTCGCTTCATCTCCGGGAACCGGCTTTCCTCTCGCCTGCTGTGGAGGAGTGACTAGCATTACGATGAGCAGAACGGTTGGCGCGAGTGACGACAATGTCTTTGGACCGTTCACCGAAACGCTCACCTGTCCGATCGATCTTGGAATCAGAGCGCCGGTCGTTATATCGGCAACGCCTTCTGAAGGCGACTGCGCTCTGTGACAGAATCTTTTGATACCGGGATCGTGTTTTCTGCTTTCAGATGGCAAGCCTAATGTTACTTCGGTGTTTGCGGTTGAGATCGGCGATCCTGCCAACGTCGTTCAAGCTGCATCGGTTCACATTCTAACTTCAAATCTTATTGATGCGTTCTTCCAGATCTTACCGGCGAATGCCGGGAAAACATTTTTGATTTTTGCGAGCGGACCGAACGGCACAAGTCGCAACCTGATTGCGCTGCCGCCAAGTGCGCCTGCCGGTTGTCCGCTGGGTAATGAGCAGGGCTTCATGGTTACGTTCAAGTGCAAATTCACCAGCCCGGGTCCTGCGGACACGCCGCCTCCGCTACCGGACGTTTCCTCGTGTCGTCTTGATCGCACTCCAACAGGTGCATTCACGTTGACACTTTCGGGGCGGTTTCAAGATGGCGGCGCAGTGAGTATCGGAGGAGTCTCGTTCAGGAAGCTTAAACTCAAAGGCTTTGATTCACAGGCGAATCGTTATTCAACGATGATTGTGAAAGGGCAGTTCTGCAACGCGCTTCCCGGCAATGTCATCTACACGCCTCCCGACAGCATAGCCGCAACGAGCTTCCAATGCGGTGAACGATGCACCAATTGAAGCTGCCCGGACCACGCTTGGGACGCGTCCCAATTTGGATGGTAAAGAACTAACTTGAGTGTCCAACCAGAATCAGAGCGCGGACTGAAAAGCAGTACGGTCAAGGCTTGGTAGCGGGTCAGATCATCTTCCCACGTCTCACATCAGGTTGTGACGGCGGTCACATCGTTTGAGTCAATTAAGACTTATAGTAGCGCTTGAATTGAACTGAGTATCATGGAGGTGGCCATGAGAAGGATAAGTCTCGGTACCAACTTTACTGTCTTCGTGCTTTTCTTTGGCGTTGCCACATTGGAGGCCTATCAAACAGCCAACTGGCTCAAGGTTGTTTTCTGGTTAGCAATTGGTATCGTGTTCTTAGTAGCGGATAATTTACACAAAGCTCAGCTACGAAATTAGCTGCTCGTGCGTTGTCGACCATTTCTCGTTTGCTGCGCGCTTACCTTCCAACAGTGCATTGCTACTTTCGTTTGGCTGTAAGCACCGTGCCCGGCTGTCGAAGTTCAAAAGCACTCACTTTGCCTTGTTCATCGCTCACAAAGTGAATGCTGACGACCTGCACTTGCTTGAACACGAAGTCTCCGCTCAACGATGGCATCAAATCGATCTGCGGTTGTCCCGGCAAGGTAGCAACCAGCGCATTGCCTTTGATGGCGACGCTGATGGTCTGGCCTTGAAAGCTGTAGTCGCCGGTGAAGCGCGCCAGGAACGCCGCATCAAACAATCGGGCATCGGGCTTCTTCACAAAGACAATCGCTTTCACCGCGGGCTCGAACGGCGCCGAGATGCTCGATACAAAGCCATTCACATCCGTTTGGAATGTGAACTTCATATTTTCAAAAGTGCTGTCCGCAACCTTACCTCCGCTGAACGTGTCGTAGTGCCAATGTTCCAGCGGCGTCACGATCTTATTGAACGTTGTTTCAAGATGATCGCCATTCAACGTGACTTTCAAAACGCCGTAGCCTGGATGTTCGTAATCTCCAACATAATCGTCCAGCTTATGAGAGGGCACGGTTCCGGCTACCCGCGTTACTTCCTTCTTCTTCGCGCCTTCCTTGCTTTCTTTTTCAGCAAGCGCGCGGCGCGCTGCGCCCAGGTTGATCCAATCCATCGGCTTCAAGCCCAGCATTCGATCGGCTATGACTTGCGCGATCAGATCTCGAAGCGACGTCCCATTCAAGTTAGTCAACACGACAATTCCAAAATCATCTTTTGGAAATAGAACAACGTTAGCCGAAAAGCCGTCGATGTTCCCGCCGTGCTCGACGCGGCGATGTCCTCGATAGTTATCACCGAACCAACCCATTCCGTATTCGCCGCCCGTGACCTCCGGCACGGGTGAGGCCGCGCCCGTGACCATGTGGGCCAAGTGCATATCGGCAACCGTAGGCGCTTCCGCCAGTTTCTTGTCGCCGTACTTGCCACCGTTTAGATGAACCGTCACCCAGCGCGCCATCTCGTTGACGCTCGAGTTGATCGAACCGGCGGGCGCGAGATTAGTGATCGGGCGGAAGGGAATTTTCTCGACTTTGCCATCTTTCTTCGAGTAAGGCTGGGCGAAGTCACTGTCCTTTTGCATTTCCACCACCGAGAAGTTGGAGCGTTTCATCCCCAGCGGATCGAAGATGCGCGCGCGCACCGCTTCTTCCCAGGTCTTTCCGGTGATGACTTCAGTCAGGTAACCGGCTGTCAGAAACATCAGGTTGTTGTATTGAAACTTCTCGCGAAGGTCGGCGCTCGGCTCGAGGTAAGCGAGCTTACGAACGAATTGTTCGCGGCTCGATTCGAAGTTGTTATACCAAACCAGGTCATGCCTCGGCAGCCCCGATCGATGCGTCACCAGGTCCCGTACGCTCAGGTGTTCAGTCATTGCCGGGTCGTAGAGTTTGAACCACGGAATGTAAGTGCGGACCGGCTTCTCCCACTCGATCTTGCCTTCGTCAACCAGCGTGCCGAGCACAAAAGTCGTGAACGCTTTGCTCGAAGAGCCAATAGCAAACAGAGTATCAGCGGTGACAGGCAACTGCTTTTCGACATCGCGGAAGCCAAAGCCTTTGGCGTAGACGATCTCTTTGCCTTTAACGATAGCGATAGCCATGCCGGGCACATCAAACTTTTTCATCGCATCGGTGGCGAGTTCGTCAAACCCCGCGAGCGCTTCTTTGGCCTTAGCCACCGGGTCGGCGCCACGTTCAAGATTGCAGGGCAGGTTAGCGCCGCCTTGAGTAAACGTGCCTTCAATCTTCTGGCCGTCCGCCGAAAGCTTTCCGTGAAACTTAGGATCACCCGGGACACCCGGAAGAGCAAAAGACACTTCGCCCTTGTTGGGAGCATTGTCGGGCCCATTGATAAACGCCACATCGGACAGCGGCAAATCTTTAGCGCCCTGTTGAGGAATAGTGATGGTGGCAGAGAGCTTCCCGGCTACGTCAGTGAAATCAACACTGATCTTCAACTCGCCGCTCGGTAACTTGATCGCCCCTTCCCAATGCCCAGCGATGGGATTCTGTTGCCCCGCCGCGAACCCGATCGTGCCCGCGATTAGGATGAACAAAACGACGCCCACGAAATGACTTCGCCAAAACAAGTATGAAATCGAAGTCATTGAATCGCGTGCTGTTTGAAGTTGAGATAACAAACTCTTGCCAATGGAATACCGGGCCAGAGTTGATTGGTAGTGATTACTTTTGATCATAGTCTCTCGCGCCTTTCTTGATCTCTGCTATCTTTTTCTTCAATTCTCTTCTTCAATCCTCGTTGGCGTAAACGTCTCCGTTCAGCGCGGCCGCGCGGCAAACTCAAGCAACGATAAGAACTGCGGTTAACGGCCTGCATGCGCTCGCTATGACTCTGCTTGTTCCTTAGAGAGAGAGTTCTTATTTCTTACGGAGGTATTAGCAGCCTGTAGAAGTATCAGGACACTATCCGCAAACCACAGAGTCGCCTTCCCAAGCACATCCATTTCTTTGTCAGAAATCACAATATCCTGAACTTGCTTCGGATGAGTTATCCTGTTTCTGATTCTTATCGCTGCCAAGAATGTGGCCCAACCATTATCGTTTATCTTAAGGTCATACTCAGCATCAAATACTTTTGCCATCGATCCGAATGCGAATTTGAGATTCTTCGGGAGTTGAACGTATTGTGTCTTTGAGATTGGCTCACCCTTGTCGTTTAACTCAAAAGACTCTTCCGACAATAGAGCAGCTTCCTGTTTGGAGAGTTTAATACCATAGAGGTTTGATGCTTCAATTACAGTCTGCTTCATCCGAAACAGCGTACCCTCTACAAGAGCGAATACTGAACGTGTATACATTCGGCGGATGAATTCAGGACTACGGCCAGTGAGCTTTAGACATTCCAGCATATCATCACTCAAAATACCGAACAGCTTTCTAAGTTCATCCAGAGCTTTTGTGACTCGAGTTGTTTTCGATTGAGCAACACTTTCTGTACTCACCTTGAAACTCCATTTCGATAATAATAAGACGCATAAAGGCCGTATTCAGCCCGTGCGCGCGGGTGACACTAGTAAAGCGATAGGAGATTCGCTTTGCTGCATCCGGCTGCGACGCGTTGTTAGTGCGACTCATGATGAAGCAGGCTCAACAATAGAGCAGCTCGAATTGACGTGACAAGCTTTCAGCATATATTTTAAAGATCAAGTATCACCCTTTGAGGAAATCGACTGAGGGATTGCTGACTGAAAGCGAAAGGTCCGAATATGCCGGTCATATGGGGGCGAATAAGTTCGTCACCATTCTGCAGCAACACGCGCGGCGTTTTATCGAGTCGTGAGATCAAACGCAATCCCAACAGGATTGCGTCCTCCAGCCCAAGGTTGCTGTACTCGGCTACCTCGGGAACTCGCGCGCAATGGAGCGCAACCCCAACGGGGTTATGTCGTGCGGCCCAAGGTTGCTGTACTCAGCTACCTTGGGACCTCGAGCGCGATGGCCAACCCCAACGGGGTTGTGGCTGTTAAATGCAAAACACAGCGGGAAACACGGCGTGTCGCAACCCTTTCAGGGCTGGAACCATTCTCTCCCGCGTCTCCCAAGGTAGCCGAGTGCAGCAACCTTGGGCTGAAGGATGCAACCCTTTCGGGGTTGCCGTACTCGACTACCTTGGGATCTCGACGGCAATGGCGCGGCAACCCCAATAGGGTTGCATCTCAGTCCCACACATAGCGCTCGTCCCAATCCACGTTGTGCCTGCTTAGCAGTTTTCGCAACTCGCTCTGAAAATCCAGCTTCTTGTGGTGCTCATCCTGATTGGCGATGTACGCCTTCACGCGCGACAGGTTTGATTGGCTCACAGAAAACGCAGAGTATCCACCCTGCCACTTGAAATCCGCATACATCCGTCCTTGTTCCTTCAACCAAAGGTTTGAGACGCGTTTCAACTCTTTGACCCAATCCGCTTGTGTGATTGTGCGCCCAAACCGCGCGAGAATGTGCACGTGATCCTCCATTCCGCCGACAATGACTGGCGGACAATCGAGTGTCTTCGAAACACAGCCGAGGTAGGCGTGCATTGCCTCGCCCGTAGCACTGTTTTTCAAGAAGGGACGTCGCTCTTTTGTGGAGAACACCAGATGAATGTAGATGGCTGACAGAGATTGAGGCATCAGTTCCTCCGCGTGTTTCGAATCGAGGAATCGGCCGCAAACCTTTCAGGGTTGGGACCATTCTCGCCCTCGTTTCCCAAGGTAGCTGAGTACAGCAACCTTGGGCTGGTGGATGCAACCCCTTCGGGGTTGAACCGACCCGCGCCCATATTAGCGCCGATAATCTCCGAGGCGGCCGGAACAAACAATCAGCGTCTGCGAAGGCCTTTCTGGGTCCGGGTTCTTGGACTGTTGTTGGACTACTGGGGCCGGCTCCGTCGGAGGCTCCACAGTCCGCGCACCGAGAGGATGACGGAGAAGAGCGCGGTCACGCCCATCGCGAGGAGTGTCCAGACGAAAAAGAAATGTCCGCTGGAATTGCCGACGCTGCTCGTCACGCCGACACCCTTCCCCTTCATGTGGATGTAGGGGACGACCAACGAAAAGAGCGACAGAAGGAGCATGATGATATACCCCGATCGGCGTTCGGCGAGCACCAGCGTTCCGTACAGCCAGACGACGGAGAAGGGCACCACTATAATGAGGTTTGCGAGCCCTCCCGGTTCAAACCCGCGCACGATGTCGTCCGCCAGGTGAAACGTAAGAAGGAGGATCAAGAGCAGAGACGTGATGGTTAACATAACGCTGTTTTTCATTTGATATTCTCCTGGTTAGGTTTGTGTGCGCCTCTCGAGACGTGAATGATGTCTTTCTTATTGATCATCACCCAGTATATTGGAATTTCAGAAGAGCCATTGAGTTACCTCGGATCTACAGTGTTACCTCCGACTTCTACATATCAGGGCAACATACTAGATGAGAACGTGTAGAAGCGCAAGGTATTAACGGGTGGGAAATTGAGAAAGTATGCGCTTTCAACAGGTCGTTCATCGGCTTGCGCTCCGTTTGCTCGCTCGGCGGGCATACTTATAGACAGGTCGCTCCTGCGGGGCTGCGGCGGACCATTCCGCATCTCATGCTATAGACAGGTCGCTCCTTCGGAGCTGTGGAGAGCCCTTGGCATCCGTTCTATCGATGGGTCGGTCCTCCGGAACTACGCCGCACGAAACCTCTCGCCCCAATGATCAAGCGCACCAATGATTTCTTCCCTTGTCTTGAGCGAGCCAAGGTGAATGTACCTGTCGGCGTTTCGGGCTATCAGCATCGCCGCTGCTACGAGCATATCCCGATGTAATCCTGAAAGCAGATCACTCCCACAGCCGGTAAAGACCGGCGGCGTGACCGGTGTAATGTTGGGTACATCAGTACGGGCACTCGATAGAGTCAACACTTCCCTCACATCAGTCGCATGGAGATCGCGGTTGGTCAGATTTGCTCCTCCCAGCCATTTGTTCGACGCTGTTTTGATGATAGAGGTATGATCGAATTGCGTATTGCAGATCGTTCCTTGTTCGATCCATGGCGAAACCAGAACGGCCGGGACCCGGACGCCGAGCCTCTTGAAGTCAAAATTGCTGCCCGGACCATCGCAATATTCGTTGGCCTTAATCACTTCGCCGTCGGGAGCAACTGCCGGACCCGGCGGCTGATGGTCGAAGGTGCCGCCATGCTCGTCGAAGGTGATGATCAACAACGTCTTCTCCCAAAACTCGCTCTCGCGCAATGCGGTGTAGACGTCATAGATCAACTTTTCTCCGTAGAGCGCGTTCGTAGCATAGCCGGTGTCGAGGATCGCAAAGGCGGGGTGCATATCGTTTTCAGGACCGTACTTCTCGCTACAAATCATGTTCGGTTCGATGAATGTGTAGGAGGGCAGCTTGCCCGCCTGCACATCAGCGAGAAACTGATTCGCCTGCGAATCAGGATGAGACGAATAGTCGCCGGATTGAAGCGGAAAGAAACGTTGGTCTTCAAAATCGAACAGATACTCCCACAAGCGCCTCTGCCCGTACAGAGCGTTGCACAACAACAACGGGCCGCCGTGATAAATCTTCCAACTAATAGTCTGGGCTTCCAGAAGGTTGTAAATCGTAGGCGTATCGTTAATGAAAATGCCTTTGTCCCAGAAATGCTCGCCCCAACTGTTGATGACATTTCCACTCGAAGTCGCTGCGTGCACGAAAGAGCGATTGGGGAAAGTCTGCGTAGGAACCGAACTGTACCAGTTATCACAGACGGCATAGGCCCTGGCCAATCCATTGATGACCGGCAGCGAACATGGTTCGTAGCAGTTCATAATGAGGTCGGGCTTAACATCGAAAAGCGGTCGCCCGTGGTTTTGGGCCTCGATGTTGGCCTTGCAGATAGCATTGGCGTAATCGTTGACGAAGCCCTGCATGTCAGGCGTCGCTTTGGTCAGCGGAATTGGACATGGCGGGGGACACGGCGGCTTATTGGGAGGACACGAGGGGTTGAACTGTTGCATATAGACGTGGTCGTACGGCTCGTTGGGATCAGGGTAAGGCGCGGTCATGTCCGTTCCAGCGAAGACATAAGCCCACTTGCCGTCGGGTCCAGGATTCCTCATCGTGTCTTTGACGCCGTTGTATTTCGGGTTATCAGGATACAATCGGCCCAGAACATTATCGAAAGAACGGTTCTCCATCATCAGCACAACAATGTGTTCTATCTTGTCGAGATTGGAGTTCTTAGAAGACATCTGGTTTCTCCTTCGTGGTTTATTAACGGCGTATGACTTGGAGCAGCATATGCGACTCCATGAACTTTCCTTTTCAAGTGCTCCAACGATCGTACAGTTTCTTACAAAGCACTACCAAAGTCACTATCTATTTGAACGGAACGTTGAACGTGTCGTGGAGGCGGCTGCCGAGTCGTGACCTCGGCGCCATTCTAATCACACTTGATCTTCTTGCGATGTCTCAACCTCGACGTAATCCACCGCGCCGGGAGGCATGTAGTGAAATCGAATCAAGTACACGTTGTCTCCGCTCCCGTGCTTTGCGATTCTCAGCAAATCTTCCACGTTGTCGAACCCTGATTCACGAGCAAGCTCGAGCGTGATGTCTTTGAAAGTGATTGGCTCAATCGAATCGACGACGATGTAGCCTTCGTCCATAGGATAGCGACCAGCAACTTTTACATGCGGATGCTTCCAGATGCGAATGCTGCATCTGATTCTCCCGTGTCGGACTCCGTCACGAAGGCGTCTTGTGAATACCATATGAAACCTCACGCAATAAAAGTTTGACGAAGGTTGATGCAAGAGCACGTGAGCAAGGTCGAAGGATCAGAACCGCGAAACAAGACGGTTAGGTATCCACAGCTTGGTCCGTTAAGAAATATGAGTTCTGATTGACTTCGTTGCGACCGGCGATTCCGATCAGCGTCCGTTGACTATGGCCGTCACCAACTATTGTGCGATTGCTCACGTCGCTCTCGCCGCGCGCTCATTTCCATTGCGGGGCAGAGATGTCACTAAGGTAATGGCACGCAGGTATCGCGGCAACAGCACGGAGGCGCGAACCTTGATCATCACCGACGCTACACTCCGACGCGTTAGGCTGACGATACACACCGCGAGACATACACGCGAGGGCTCGACCCGGTCCAACGCTTGAATGCGCGCGAGAACGCAGCCGGCTCAGAGAAACCCACCAGATAGGCTGCCTCCTTCACTGGCACTCGCTTTTCAGTCAAGTAGTGGATCGCCAGCTTGTGACGCAAGTCATCCAAAATCTGATCGAAGGTTGCGCCTTCGGCTTTCAGCTTTCTAAAGAGCGTCTGGCGGCTGAGCGCTAGCCTGCGCGCGACCGCGTCAATGTTGGCATCTCCAGTGTGCAAGATGGGCAACAACAAACTCTCCACGCGGCCCCTTGTGGTTTTCGAGCTCTCCAGACTCTTGAGCAGTTCTTCGGCATGAGCGCTCAATATCTCTGAAAGATATGGGTTCCGGCGCGGCAGCTTGATGTTCAGGAATGCTTCATCGATCAGGAAAGCATTCTTCTGGCTCTCGAAGAATAGGGGCACACCGAAGATCCGGTCGTATTCGTCGCGATAGCTCGGAGCTTTGTGTGTGAAGCAGATTGCTTTCGGAAACGGCCGGTTATTGAAATCAGGCATAGACGCCAGCATCGCCCTCGCACCACAGACGGCACGCGCAAAGCCTGATTCCGTCAGCAGCGGATTATTGAGATAGAGGTCGTCTGTAAACTTCAACCAGACATCTCCATTTTCGCGGACGAACTCAATGGGCTCCGCGGTTCTGTCATCGTCCGCATCGAGCATCAGAGGTGCATAGCGGTTCATCTGCCGCCGTCCTGACTCGGCGCTCTCAAAGTGCTCGCCAATAAGCCCCACGATTGATATATCCTGCATCCTGACCGCTTCGCCAAAAAGCAGCGACAGAGCAGGTTCGTTGCACAACTCGATACCCGCTTTCAGCAAGGCCATGTAATTCGCCAGGGGAATGCGGTTGTCCTGGTCCTCGAGATCGTCAAGGCGGATGTGCGAACGCTCGATCAGCATCTGCCGATCGGCGCCTCTCGAGACGGCGAAATCCAGAAGGGCTCTGAAGTAGCCGCCGGCAATTGTGGGATTAGGCATATGTTTAAAGCTCCTTGCAACCTGCGGTCAAGTTCTTGATACGTCGCGTCATGTCCATTGGTTTCCGGCAGAGATAGGTGAAGCGTTAATACCATTGAAAGGTGATCGTATTAACCATTGAAAAAGGAGAACCATGCGAAAACTAACAATTCTACTCATCCTCGTTACAACGGCCGCCGTCGCCTTGGCTCAGGAGCCGGCGAAACCTGCATCCGCGCAGTCAGACGCGCAAAAAACAGCAGCTAATAACATAATTGGCATAGAGCAGCAGTTTTGGGAAGCTTTGAAGAACAAAGATGGGAAGTTCTTCGAGGCTAATCTGCCCGACGACTTCGTGGCGGTTGGTATTGTCGGCGTTCTAACAAAGTCCACCGGCGTCAACCTGTTCTTCAAGATGCCTTGTGAGGTCAGATCCTTTACGCTTACCGATTTCAAGGTCACGTTTTTCACGTCCGAAACGGCGTTCGCGACCTATAAGGCTGCAACAGACGGGAGCTGCGCCGGCAAACCGGTTCCGACTGTGTGGGCGAGCGCTGTTTACGTTAGGCGTCACGGACGGTGGCTCAAAGCTTCTCATCAGGAGACCCGGGCGCTGGCCGCCGCCGTCTCCTTGTCCAAGGAGCCGTCTAAAACGGCAGTCCCCTAAATCCAGATTACAACGTTCGAGGATGCAGTCCAATTCCAACGCAATGGAGAAGAAGATGCAAGACACAGTCAACCTTACTCAAGAAGATACTGAGCGTGGAGAATCTCAATGATCCTGGTCACCGGTCTATTGCACAGGAGGAATCCAGCTTATGACAGTACATTGGACGGAACGTAGGCCTCACCGAAGCACCGCGACAAAGGAATGCTATGAGCGGCGTACTCACTTTTGTGCGGGCCATAGATGACTCAGCCGGAGCGTCGTTGAGATGCCACTCGAAATGACCCGGGAGCTGTCGTGTCTGAACATTCACTCGCGGACTGGAATGGCAGTTTGAAAAACTCAAAGGCAGGACCGAATCCCAAATTGATACGGTGCAAAGTTTCTCGGCGAAGACGAACACATCGGCTCGATGCCACCGATCGGATTTATCGTGAGTCAGATGAACGAGTGTTTGAACCATTGAGCACGAGCACGATCTTGCCTGTCACACCTCCCTTTCCCAGCATCTCGTGTGCGTGTCTCGCCTCGACAAGAGGAAATCGCTGCGCGATGAGCGGCTTGAGCTTCTGCTGTTGAAGGAGGTCGAACAGGGTGATCAAATCCTGTCGAAACTGCGCCGGCCTCAGGCGTTTGAGCCACTGGATGCTGTAGGGGACCACCCGTTTGCGGCTCGGGAGAAGCCAGCCGCCGGCAATGTACAGCCCGAAAATGCGGATTTCCCGAAAGCGATGGCGACGGCCTGAACGACCTGAAGCCAATCGGCCCTCACGTAGTGACGAAGTAAGGCCATAGGCCACTACCTTCCCGCCAGAACGGAGGGCCTTGCGGGAACGCCAAATATGCGTGCCACCGATGCCGTCAAAGACAACGTCCACGCCCTCGCTCGTGAGGCGGTGGATTTCTTCCACAAAGTCCTGATGCTGGTAATCAATTGGGATACCGCCCAGGTCGGAAACGGCCTGCGCATTTCGCGATGAACAGGTGCCGTACATCTCCAGCCCGGTGAGGCGTCCCAACTGCAAGAGTGCCGTGCCGACTCCGCCTGCCGCGCCATGAATCAACACGCGCTGACCCCGTCTGACCTTAGCTGAACGATGCAGCATCTGATACGCCGTGATGTAGTTCAGCACGAGACTGACAGCCTCGGCGGCGTCCAACCCGGATGGCACCGGAACCAGTTCACTTTGAGGCAAACAGACGAACTCCGCATAAGCACCGTGGATCGGCATTGCGGCAACTATCTGACCTGGTTCGATTCCAGAGACACCGCCGCCAAGCCGCTCCACCACGCCCACCAGATCCCAACCGGGCGTGAAAGGCACCGGAGGCGTTTCGGGATGCACGCCCTCGCGCGCCATTATGTCAGGCAAGGCGACGCCTGCGGCCAGCACTCTCACCCGCACTTCATCGTCCTTCGGCTCGGGGCACGCTTCTTCAACTACACGAAGTTCCTCGGGCCCGCCGTAGTGAGTGACGATTATGCGCGTATGTCTCATAGTCTCTTCGTCCTTGCCGGGCGTTCGTAAGTAATACTCCTATAACGAACCTGAGTGGGCTCTGATTTTTCGGTTTCTTGATTCCACTTTGACGTGACCTGTTTTATCAAGTTGCCCCGCGAATCATACTCCCGCTCCCAGCTTTTTTCTCGCGGAGCTTGCCCTCCTAGCTCAGGTTAGCATTGGAACGCTGCGCCGTAGAGTCGTTGGCTGCATCGCCTGGTTAGACAATATCGTGTTCATGTCGAAATCGGCCGCGCTAAAAGAACCGGCGGAGGAACGAAGCCGCTTTATCCGAAATGCCGGCGATCTTGTTCGTTGCCTGACGATAGAATTTGAAATTGAGCTCGGTCTCGGGTCGACCGTCGTTCCAGTCGGAAAAAAGTCTGAGCTCGCTCCGCCCCAGATGGCGCTTTACGAGAGCGTTGCGTCTGATGGTGATGCTTACTCGCGGCGTTTGCCGGGCGAGCCCGCGGTTTTTGGCGATCGCTTTGGCCGAAGTAACGACGCCGCTCGCGATGAGACCTGTCCCGCCTTCGTTCTCGCTGGCGAAGACAAAGATCGTATCGCCTTGGGCGATGTGCTTGCCACCATACATGGTCTTCTGGGCGTTGAACGCGAAAGTCTCCGCCGATGGATCGCTGACTTCGGCTTTGATCGCGAACGTCTTGTTCCTCATCTCACACCATTGATTCCGTGTCCGTCCACAAGGTCGTGCCTAAACGCAGAGTTCCGCTGCGAAGCTGCAGGGTTGGAGCTCTGGATGCGCACCGTTCCTTTAGGCAGGAGAGTATGAGTGTTGCCTAACGCTGGCGATCACGCGGCGTGCCTTTGCGCTCACGTGTGCATCGCCGAGGTTAGGCGGCACATTTGGAAGGCAGTCCATCCATTAAACCCGCAGGTGGTCATTGATCTGGGCAACCTCCCTGACTTTGTTGTCTCCGTCTAGTTCTCGTGCTAGCGCAATTGACGTCTTTTGCCACGACCTTCCTTACGCTCAAGACTCGCCCCACTTTTCTTTCGCCCCCAATTACGCGTCGATAAGATCATCGTCGATGTGCCCCGAAGGAAACAACTCTCGCATCATCGCGTTGTGATACAGACGCACCCATTCGTGTTTTGCACGTACTTGAGCCGGAAGATTTCGTGCTCGCCCATCTTCAATCCAGTCACGTACCGCTTGCTTATGCCGAGATACGTATTCGTCGATGATTGCCGAGCTATCAATGCGACAAAGTGACATCAAATATGAGATGAAGAGCCGACCGTCTTCACCACGCCGCAAGTGAGCGTCAGGGCTTAGGCCTAAACTCGACCTCGAGTCATCCCACGAATCCGGCTCATTCGCGGCCCTGGCTCCCACAGCAATCTGAGCTGCCGTGGCTTCTGAGGTAATGATGCGCGGAAACTGGGCTTCGCGGCTCTCTAGCAGATACGCTTCGATCAGAGCCTCGGAGAGGATCATTCTGGGACTCTCGAAATGGCGACCGACTGCGATTGCGCCACGTACAAAGACGCCAGAGCAAGCAAGATTCGTCTGCACGGCTTCTAACGTGTAGATGAACTTGAATATGTTGTTCGGTTTGAAAGGCGAAGAGACGCAGATGCAATCGCTAAACATTCTGATGTCGGTCGTATAGCCTTGATAAGGCTTCACCAGCATATCCGTTGACAGCAGAGCGCGGTCAAGCGTCTCCAGTAACGCGGGATCGTCAAGGCATCGTTTCGTCTGATCTCTGAAGCCCAGAATGTCGACGAACGCAACGAGCCGGGTTTGTGGATAGTACGAGAGCTTTGTCATGAGGACGATGTCCGCCTAACGCCTCACATCACCGGCGCGCGAACCGTACCGGTTAGAACGAAAAGAAACTGGCTTTCGCGCGCTCCGGTGCATGTGCTTGTTGGGCGGCTTCGCTGCCGGAACGCGCTTGTTATCAGGTCATTTGGTGGTGCTTTGAAAATCAGACGCAATTTGCTTTCTACAGGCCTCGACAAACGCATTGCATGCGTCAATCGTTTCTCCCTTTATCTCATTCGGTCTGGCTTTGCCAATGTTCGTTAGGCTTCATTGAGGGAATCTCCCTTGCGATCCACATCTTGATTTGCAACAAGAGAGAGTTCGCCGACATAGAGCTGCGTATTTGAATCGACTGCTTTCAATCGCTCTATGTTGTCAGATGTCCAGGTTGCTAAAGCCGCGGCGTGCGCGGCACGACTTAATATGTCGACCTTTTGACGATTCAGTTCAAAAGCTAGCTTCGTCTTCTCAAGAGAGATTTTTTCCTGTTCTACGAATTGTGTTGCACGATTCTGTCGGGCGTTTTCTACATATTGAAGAAGACCATAAATTCCAACTGTAGTCGCAATAACGGCAGATAACGCCTTTATGACTACGTCGGCCAGTCGGTATTTTTCCTCAGTCATATCTTGCTCCAGGTGTGAGTGAAGGTGCCGCCCAACATGGATTATGCAGTTTTCTTTGCCATAAGCTTTTATACAGTTTTCTTGATACACCGGATTTATAGGTGTTATGCAGAAGAGCAAGTAGCAAGCCAAGAAGAACTTTTGCCCAACCGATCTCAATCGTTGACTCTAACACTCAACGCGTCGGAGCTCTCTGCGTCATTAACTTCTGCGGCGGCGCGATTGCCCGACTCCAGCGCGCCGTTCATCCATCCATGCCACGCTGAAGTGTGCTCGCCCGCGAAATGAATTCGGCCTTCCGCCTGTTGAGCTATCGGTAACAAGGTAGTCATCTGACCCGGCTCAAAATAAGTAAAGGCCCCTCGAGCGAATGGATCCTCGTGCCATATCTGACTCGTGCCGCTTTGCTGGCCGGTGAGCCCGCTAAACAGATTGCCCATCTGGCGAAGCACGAAGCTCTCACGATCGCTTTCATTCATCGCGCTCAAATCAAGCGCGCGTTGTCCGCCCGTGTAGGAGGCCAGAATTCCCGACGTGCCCTGTTGATTGAGCGTGGGCGAGTAGGTGTTTTGAATGGGAAGATCGCTCAAACCGTAACCGCTCAATCCGGATTGTTCCCAAACACGAGTGTTGAACTGCAGGTAAGTTCTAGTAACCGGAGTGAGCTTCAGCTCGTTGATCGCTCGCTGCTTGTCGGGTGAGAACTGCGGGGATACTTCGATATCTTTCAACACCGGGAAAGGAAGTGTGCAGATCACGCGATCGGCGGTGATCGTTTGAGGACCGTCGGAATTCGTGTAAGTCACCGTGACGCTGTCTTGATCCTGCTCGATGCGAGTGACAATCGAAGCCTTCCTGAATTGCTTTTTCACTTTTCGCTTGAGCGCCGATGCGAGTTGATCGTTGCCGTCGACGATCTCATAGAAGATCGGGTCCGAAGCGATGGCTTCAGTTACCACACCGTCCATTGCAGAGAATGAATCCAAACCGAAACCCAGGAGACCAAGTTGGGATGCTGCGGCGATGTCAATCGCTCCATCCGAAGCTCCAAGGTTCAGCATCAACTGCTTGAGTGAGATTGCATCGATGGTTGCTAAATCACTCGGCGGCCAATTCGCCTTGCGCGGATTGCCGACTTCATCGATGTACGATTGAAGATAAAGCGAAATGATTCCGAAGACACCGGCCGCACGTTCGCGAGAGCTGAGCTGAAACGGAACATCGGTTGAGCCTGTCGAGCTAATTCGGAAACGATCGCCGCGAATGTTGGCTATCGAATCGAGGCCGGCTCGAAAAGCGGGGCGAAGCGGCAACCCGAAATCCGTAGCGTAGCCGTAGGTGAACTCGTGCGACTGAGGAAAACTGTTCGCGCCGGCTTCGGCGTATTGCCCGGCATTGAAGTCTCGAATCGTCTGCACGCGGCCGCCCGGAAATTTGCGAGCTTCAAGGATGGTCACGTTGTGACCCGCGCGCTTGAGTTCATAGCCGGCCGACAATCCGGCAAGCCCACCGCCGAGGATAACAACGTTCTGCGGTTGACCCTCGAGCTTGATCGCGCCGCGACGTTCCGCTCTTGCGATGCGCGGAGAAAATGCAAGCGCCGCCGCCGCTACGCTGACTTCTTTGATGAATCGCCGCCGGTCAATCGATCTCGTCATAAAGGTTCTTACAAAACGATTCGTCTCAAACTACAGTTCACACTTCATCCAATCGCAGCGGTGTGTTTGGCAGCGAACCTGTTTCACTACGCGGCGCTTCGGTCTTGATCGCTGGAGGTGGCACCCCGATTTTTTCAAGCAGCTTCTTCTTGATCAACTCGTCGTAGAGCCGCCACTTCATTCGAACAAGCTCTTCGTCTTTTATCCCTGCCAGGAAACCAATCGCAATCTCAAAGCCGCCTGCGCCACGCCTCCCGCCGCCGTAGTAGCGACCGGTCTCTGTTGCGCCGAGCGCTTCTTTCAAAAACTCATCGGGATTCAGAGTAACCTTGCTCGTCCGCATCGAGCCGACCACCATCTCTTTGTCGCCTTTCAGAATTATTCCGTAGACGATCGCGGTGTGAACGTTTTCTTCCGTGAGCAAAAAGTCAGCCGCCTGCGGAATCGAATCGCGGTCCTCGCTTCGCAGGAAACCAACTCCTGAAATCGAGTAGCTCTCTCGTATCTCGCGGTTCTCGAGCGCCAATCGAATCACATCCATCACCTGCTTCGAACGTTTGGCCGACAGGATGTCTTCAAGCAGCGAAGTGTCAGCAAAGCGGCTGAGAAATGCAGCAGCTTCCAGTTCTTCGTTTCGCGCTCGCATCAAGCCTGAAGTCTCACTGCGAATGCCGTGAATCAACGCGGTTGCGAGCTTGACGTGCGTCGGATCGCTCTTATTCAACTCGAGCAAGCCTTCGCGAATGTATTCAGTGTAAATCGTAGCGGTAGCGCCGATCTGTCGAATGTCGGTGAATTCAGCTTGAATGCGGTCCTGTTTTTCGTGATGGTCCACGATCACAAGCGGCTTGATTCCGATGGCGGTGAATCGATCGGTGAGCGCTGCGGTTGTGCCTTGATTGTCGACGAAGACAGTTCCTTGATACTGCCCGAGGTTGTAGCCTTCGCTGTAGCGGACCATTTCAAGTTCGGTCAGTTGAACGAGAGCCAGGTTCTCCTGATGACTGATCCGGCCTTCGTAGATAATGTCGCATTCGACGCCGAACTTTGCGGAGATCATCTTGTGAGCCCACGCCCCGGAGATCGCATCAGGGTCGGGATAGTCCTGCATCACGATGGCGTGCCGTTCTCCACGATGTGCTTCAAGCAGAGCCGCAAGCTCGGCGGCTTTCGTCAGCGGATGAACATCGGCCGGCCTCGCGCTCACATCCGTGAGTGGTTTTCGCTCTCTGGACATGTCTCGACTCCTCTACGCTGCTGTCAGCAAGGCGCTCTTTCTTTGGAGCGCCCCGCTATCTCCGTCTTCATCTCATTGTGGTTCTGATTCTAGTCTGAAGAGGGGTCTGACACAATATCTGCTTCAAGCAGGAAAGCCGCGATCGAGCACCTTCCCGAACATACGGTCGAGTCAGGCAATCGATCGCGGCCTCTGAATCGAGTCGCGCCGGCCAAGTTGAGCGCGCTATTGAAGCGGTTCGACTACGATGCGCCTGGCTTTGGCAGTTCCGTTGACGACTGCGACTACGTTCCCGTCCGGATCGTAAACATTAAGCTTGAACGGACCGCTCCATTCATCCCCGGCGTCGTTCAGAGTTATGTTCTGATTCAATTTGAACATGCCCATGTTCTCGCCGGTCTGGACATCGTAGAGAATTGAGGCAAAGGTCGCACCGAATTGACGCCCTCCGAGTGAAGCCCAGGCTCCGTATTGAGACGTTGACGAAGGGAACGGCGTCGGGGTGATGTCTCCCTGTGCCGAGGCAATGAGAATGCCATCTCCTGTGAGCGCCCACAGTCCACTGAATGAGTCAAATGGCGGCGGATTGTCGGGGACTGTGACGGTGAGCAGCCAGCTTCCCACAAGAGTGCGCTTCTTGCCGCTCGGGGATACGTCGGAGTCGGAGGGAGTGTCGGAGTCCGATCGATTGGAATCCTTGTCTACTGAACCTTGGTTTGGTTGAGACACGGCCGGCGAGTTGAACTGAATCCGCCCAGCCCATCGGCCACTTGATTGCGCACGCGCGGCCGCTCCGAGCATCAATATCAGTCCTACCAGCGCAAGCACGGTAAGCGATCGTCGGGTACGGGTCCCACTGGTCATAACGTTGAAGAGATTTATAGTTCTCATGGTTTTGGTCCTTCCTCATTCAAAAATTAGTGGCTTTGCGAATCCACTGGAGGCGAATATAATCGAGCCCGGTTTTGGCGTAATGATGAACCGCTGATGGAAGCTTGAGCTTATGATGGTTTGTGTTGAAAGCGTGATTTTTCGATGATGTGACCGATGGTTACTCCGGGAACAGCTCGCCCCTCCTGCTATTTTTTCGATGATATCGCCGTCGACCTCGAGAACTTTCGAGTGTTGAAAGCGAGCGAGCCGCGACTTCTAGAGCCGCGTGCGTTTGATCTGCTTATCTACCTGGTCGAGCATCCCGGGCGAGTCATCGAGAAACAGGAGCTGTTTGAGCACGTTTGGAAAGACGCGTTTGTCACGGACAATGCTCTATCACGCGCGATCAAGGAAATTCGGCGAGTGATCGGAGACGATGCGAGCTCGCCAAGATACATAGAGACCCTGCCTAAGCGCGGTTATCGTTTCATAGCGGAAGTGAAAGCTCGCGATATCGAGTCGGATGCTACCGAGATTCAGGCGCGCCGCTCGGAAGATCTCGCCGAGGCATTGAACTACAAGATAGTTCGAAAGCTCGGACAAGGTGGTGGGGGCGTGGTATTCCTGGCTCAAGACACACGCCTGCAACGGTCAGTGGTATTGAAGTTTCTCTCGGACGAGCTTGTAGCGGATGAAAACTCTCGAAAGAGGTTTCTTCGCGAAGCGCGCCTCGCATCGGCGCTGGACCATCCGAACATTTGTACGATTTATGAAACGAATGAAACAAACGGTTTGCATTTTATCGTGATGCAGTATGTCGAAGGTCGGACTCTCAAACAGATATGTGGCGGAAAGGCCCTCGATGTCGACGCCGCGCTCGCAATCGCGATTCAGGTTGCTGATGGTCTTGCAACCGCACACGAACAAAAAATCATCCACCGAGATATTAAACCGGGCAATATAATCATCACGAATAAAGGGCAAGTCAAGATACTCGATTTCGGGCTGGCAAAATCGGTTGCGTACGCGGCCGGCGACAAGCGAGGCGAGATCGATGATCTCACGCGAGGTGGAGCGCAACTCGGAACTCCAGCTTATATGTCACCCGAGCAGGTTCGAGGCGAAGCAATCGATCATCGCTCTGATATTTTTTCACTCGGAGTGGTGCTGTACGAGATGGTAACCGGCCAGTCTCCGTTCAAGGGAAAGCACAAGACGCCGGTTGATATCATGCATTCAGTTGCGCATGAGACACCCCGTCCGGTGAGCGAGATCAATAACAACTTGTCCCCGCAGTTGGAAGCGATCATCACTCGTGCGATCGATAAAGACCGCGTTGGCCGATACCAGACGGCCAGAGAGTTTCAGGATGATCTCAAGAAGCTCACACACCAGAGTCAATCGGGCGGAGCGGCGATACGGAAAGCAGCGTCTAAACGGCGAATAGACTCGAGAGTGCTCGCGTACGCAATGCTGACTTTGGCGGCACTCGTGGTTGTCGGCATTGGAGTCGAAACTCTTTTGCGAGCTTCTACCTCCCGGCGTTCGATAGGCTCGCTTGTTGTTTTGCCATTCTCCAACGAGAATGTCGATCAAAGCTCGGAATATCTGAGCGATGGAATTACCGAGAGCATAATAAACAGTCTGTCCCAGATTTCTGAGTTGAAGGTAATCGCTCGAACGACGGCCTTTCGTTACAAAGGACGCGAGTCCGATCCCCAAAGTGTCGCACGAGAGTTGAAGGTTGACGGTGTGCTTACCGGGAAAGTGAGTCAACAGGGTGATTCGCTGTTGGTTCAAGCCGAACTTGTGAGCGCTGTCGACGGCACTGAACTCTGGGGTGAAAAATACACGAGAAAGACTTCAGACATCCTTACAGTTCAGGAAGAGATCGCCCGGCAGATCTCAGAAAGACTCAGGCCCAAGCTGACCGGCGAAGAAGAAAGGCGATTATCGAAGAGCTACACCACCAACACCGAAGCCTATCAGCTCTATCTCAAGGGCCGATACTATTGGAACAAGCGAACAGAAGACAGCTATCAAAGAGCCATCGATTATTTTCACCAGGCGATCGAGCGCGATCGCAGCTACGCTTTAGCGTATACCGGACTGGCCGACTCCTATAGCTTTCTCAGCAGTCAGGGCATACGTCCGCCGAAGGAGGTCTTCCCTCTCGCAAAAGAAGCCGCCGAGAGGGCAATTGAATTAGACGATAGCTTAGCCGAGGCGCACACCTCGCTTGCGTATTGCAAGCTTTATTACGACTGGGACTGGGACGGAGCTGAGCGCGAATACAAACGCGCCATCGACTTGAATCCCAATTACGCGATTCCGCATCACGGCTACGCTTACTATTTGATCTCGACAGGACGAACGGAAGCAGGAATTGCGGAGATTCAAAAGGCACAGGACATCGATCCCCTCTCGCTCGTTATCAATACCGATCACGGCGAGTTCTATTATTTCGCTCGGCGGCCGGACGAAGCGATCACTCAGCTCAAGAAGGCGATCGAGATGGAGCCGACTTTTGTTCGCGCTCACTTTCTGCTGGCCCGAGCATACGCTCAAAAGGGTCAGTGCGATGAAGCTGTGGCGGAGTTCCAAAAGGCGAGAAGCCTCGTCAGTGGAGTAGAGATGTTGGGAGCG
>Ga0075426_10000450_pt1 | contig 28474 bp, 22 predicted proteins | sample SoiMethybrSBSTD5_FD_75304 | JGI IMG/M metagenome (GOLD analysis project Ga0075426, IMG submission 75304) | Bulk soil microbial communities from a Populus tree surrounding site in Tennessee, USA - Soil MetaG P. TD hybrid SBSTD5 | ecosystem: Environmental > Terrestrial > Soil > Tree plantation...
GCGGGATCCGCAAGGGCCTCCTCCACTCCGACGACGTCTACTTCTACGGCAGCCCGAACGTCATGCCCCGCGAGGAGAAGCTCCTCCCGCTGCTCCGCATGGCGAAGCGGCACTACGACCAGGTCGGCTGGAGCCACGTCGCCGTCGCCTCGCTGATGACGAAGCCCGGGCTCCTCGCGAAGTGCGGCGAGGTCCTGCTCGACGAGAAGCAGGACTGGTGGGGCGTCGAGGTCGGGGTCGAGACCGGTTCGCCGAAGCTGATCACGGCGGCGATGCCCGGCAAGGTCGCGCCGTTCAAGGCGTCGCAGTGGCCCGAGCTCGTCGTCCAGGCGGCGGGGCTGATGAACGACAACCACGTCTTCCCGGCGTGCACGTTCATCGTCGGGCTCCCCCAGGAGACCGAAGACGACGTCCTCAAGACGATCGACCTGATCGACGACCTCTGGGACTTCAAGGCGATCCTCGTCCCGATGTTCTTCGTGCCGTTGGGCCACCTCAAGTCGCGCGACTGGTTCCAGCGGGACCGGCTCTCCGACGCCCAGGCGGAGCTGTTCAAGCGCGCCCTCACCCACGGGGTCCGCCAGTCGAAGCGGCTGCTGCGCGACTTCTTCGACTGGGAGGGGGCGCACACGAGCGCCTACCGGGCGACGTTCCGCGGGTTCATCGGCTTCCTCGAGATGGTCTCGCGGATCAACGGGCTCTGGAGCGAGCCGAGCCGCGCGGTCCCCCAGATCGAGAACCCGCTCCGGCACCCGGAGCGGATCCCGCTCCCCACGATCCCCGTGCGGGAGTGAGCGCGGCGCTCACGCCTCGTCGGGCCCGTCGAACGCGAGCGGCCCCGGACCCTCGGCCGTCGGGCGGTGGACCGAGCGCGGCCGGTACGTCCGCAGCGCGTCGCGCCCGGCGCTCGCGGGTCGGTCCCCCGTCACCTCGATCGTGATCTCCGCGCCGTTGCCGTCGTAGGCGCGCCAGCACCCCTCGTCGAACGGGTGGCCCAGGATCACGTGGCGCCGGCCCCAGCGGCGGAAGAGGCTCAGGTCCGCTTCGGAGGGGTGGAGCGCTCCCGACGGGTGCGAGTGCACGGTCCCGGCGACGCCGAGGTCGACGGGGAGCATCTGGAGCTGGAAGTTCGCGTGCCGTCGCCCGGCCGTCGTCCCCGGGAGGAGCAGCAGCTCGCTGATCGTGCCGGGTGGGTCCGAGCGCAGGATGCCCCCGAACTCGTTCGGGTACGACGACGCGGCGTTCGCGAGGGCGAGGTCGAGGCACCGGCGCGTGATCCGGGTCGGCGTGTCGCCGAGCCGGGGCGCACCCGGCGACCGCCTACGCTGGGGACGGAAGATCGGCATCGTCCTGCGGCCCGCCGTCGACCTCCTCGCCCCAGGGGAGGATGTGCTTTCCTTGAAGCCGACGGAGGAACCGGGAGCCGAACCGCAGGAACTCGGCGCGTCGCGGGGAGCGGTAGGTGACGACCGTGCCGCCGGCGGCGAGGCGGCTCTCGTTCTGCCCGTCGATCACGACGACGCCGTCCTTCTCGGGCGTCACGAGCCGGATGCTCACCGTGCGCAGCGGGTCGAGCACGACGGCCCGCTGGCTCGCCTGGAACGGGGCGAGCGCCGTGACCACGATCCCCTCCACGCCGGGGTCCAGGATCGGCCCGAGGGCGGAGAGGGAGTACGACGTCGAGCCGGTCGGGGTCGCGAGGATAATCCCGTCGGCGCGGATCCGGCCGACGGGCCGGCCGTCGACGCCGATCTCGAAGAGGCGCATCTTCGCGACCTGGGAGGTGTGGACGACGACCTCGTTCGTGGCGTCCGGGAGGTTCGCCGACCCGACCTGGCTCGCGAGCTTCATCCGCGATTCGACGAAGTAGCGCCCGTTGAGGAGCCGGTCGACGGCGCCGTCGAACGCGTCGGTGTTCGCCCCGTCGACCTCGGCCAAGAACCCCACGGTCCCCGCGTTGATCGGGAGCAACGGCGCCGGGTTCCGCTGGAGCGCGTAGAGGAACGTCCCGTCGCCGCCGATGGCGAGGATCGCGTCGACGACCAGGTCCTCGAGGGGCGCGCTCGGCCGGTCGAGCCCGAGAAGGGCCTGCGTCTCCGCCGCGAGCCACACCTCCGACCGATCGCGCAGCCGGCCGACGGCCCGGCGCGCGAGGTCGAGGGCGAGCGGCTTGTGCGGGTTCGCGGCGACGGCGACCTTCACGCCGGCGCGCCCCCCGGCCGGGTCGCGTGGAACGCGGGGTCCCCGTAGGCGAGCACGCTCGTGTGCTGGCCGAGGTCGAGCGGCACGCCGCCGAGCGACTGGCCCTTGGCGTCGGTGACGCCGCCGCCCGCCTCGAGTACGATCCGGTAGCCGGCCGCGATGTCCGTCACGCGGAGGTTCCGCTCGGCGGTGTCGTTCTCAAAGTAGTAGGCGTCGGCCGAGCCTTGGGCCACCATCGCCATCTCGAGCGAGGCGCACCCGAGCGATCGAACGCGCCGCGCGCGCTCGGCGAGGTCGACGGCGGCGCGGGTCGAGTGCCGACCCAGGTTGACGAAGAACAGCTCCGACCGAACTTCCCAGGGCCGCACCGCGATCCGACGACCGTCGCGGAAGGCGCCGCCCCCCGCGGTCGCCCAGTAGGTCGTCCCGTGGAAGAGGTCGCGCACGACGCCTTTCTCGATCCCGTCCAAGTCGCGGCCGCCGAGGGCGAGCGAGATCGTCGAGAACGGCATCGTCCGGAGCGCGTTGTGGCTGCCGTCGATCGGGTCGACGACGAGCAGGCGCTCGCCGCCGCGCCGGACGAGGCCGACCTCCTCGCTGAGGAGGTCCCACGCGAGGCCCTCGGCCTCGAGGACCGAGAGGATCTGGCCCTCCGCGATCCGGTCGAGCTCTTCCGTCGGGCTCCCGTCGGCCCCCATCCCGACGACGTCGGCGCGGTGGGGCGACGACATCGATTGCCGGACGGTCTGGTGGACGGCCTGGGCGATCCGGAAGAGCGCTTCGAGCTCCGGGTCCGGTGCGGTCGTCACCGGCGTCGGGACCGAGGGCGGACTAATAGGCCCTTGGGAGCGCGGACCGCCGGCGAGCCGTTAAATCGAGCCCCCCGTAGGGGCGCCCGCATGGACTTGCAATTTCTCGGTGGCGCTTCCGAGATCGGATCGCTCGGGCTCGTCATCCGGGACCAGGGGCGAACGCTCCTGTTCGACTACGGAATGACCCCGTCGGACCCCCCTACGTACCCGACCCCGGCACCGCACAACGTCGACGTCGCGTTCCTCTCCCACGCCCACCTGGACCACTCGGGGATGACGCCGGCGCTCACCCGCCTCCCGAAGGCGCGGATCGTCGCGACCCCGGTCACCGCCGCCGTCACCCAGCTCCTCACCCGCGACGCCCTCAAGATCGCGAAGCTCGAAGGGTACCTGCCGCCGTACACCGCCGCGGACATCCGGGCGCTCGAGGAGCGGTTCCACGTCGTCGAGCGGAAGGGGACGTACCGCCACAAGGGGATCGAGGTCGACCTGACCCCGGCGGGCCACATCCCGGGCGCGACGATGTTCCTCTACCGCGGCGAGAAGGACGTGCTGTTCACCGGCGACGTTCAGACGATCGGGAGCCACCTCGTGGGCCCGGCGGAGCCGGTCACGTGCGACGTCCTCGTGATCGAGTCGACGTACGCGGGGCGCGATCATCCGGACCGCGCGGAGACGGAGCGACGGTTCCGCGACAAGGTTGCGGAGACGGTCGAGCGCGGCGGGCAGGCGATCGTGCCCGCCTTCGCGGTCGGACGCGCCCAAGAGGTCCTCATGACGCTGGCCTCCTCCGGGTTCGAGACATGGCTCGACGGGATGGCGCGGAGCGTGAACTCGATCTACCGCAGCGCCCCCGAGTACCTCGCCGACCCGAAGCGGTTCCGCCGCGCCCTCGACGGGGTCCACGTCGTGGAGTCGCCGCCGGAGCGGCGGCAGGCCCTGCGCGACGCCGAGGTGATCGTGACGACCGGCGGCATGCTCGACGGGGGCCCCGTCCTCTTCTACCTCGGAGAACGGTACCGCGACGCCAACAGCTCCATCCTCCTCACCGGGTTCCAGGTCGAGGGCTCGAACGGGCGGCAGCTGCTCGAGCAGGGGACCCTCACGATCGACGAGGTGACGATCCGCCCGGAGTGCGAGGTGCTCAAGTTCGACTTCTCGGCCCACGCCGGCCACACCCAATTGATGGAGCTGATCCGCAAGACGGAGGCGCGGCAGGTCGTGCTCATGCACGGGGATCAGCGTGAGAAGCTCGCCGAGGCGATCGGGCACGAGACCAAGGTGGTCCTTCCCGAGAACGGGCCGTCGTTCGCGGTGTAGCGGGGACGCCGCGGGCTCCTCAGGCGCCGAGGTCGACCTCGACCATCCCGTCGAGCACGCGGGTCGAGTACCGCTGCAGGGGTCGGGCGACGCCCTCCGGCGGCTCGACGTCGTCCGGGTCGGCGAGGACCGATCCGTCCCTCGCATCGAACACCGCGCCGTGGACCGGGCACTTGATCCGAGCCCCCGCGAGCGATCCGTCGGCGAGGATGCCGCCCTCGTGGGTGCAGATCCCGGCCACCGCGTGCACCTCCGGCCCGAGCCGAACGAGGAGCACCGCCGTCCCGTCGAGGTCGACCTCGCGCATCGTCCCGGGGGGCAACGCACCGAGGGCCACGCCCGTCTTCGCCCACGCCATGGCGGCGCGATGGTCTTCGGCTACTTAGGAGGTCGCCGAGGGGCCCCGATCGGCTCCTCCGCGACGCCCTCCAAGGTCGTTGGAAGCTCGGCCGAGTCGGGGCCCTCCACGGGGGGCGGAGTCCAGCTCGAGAGCGCCTGTTGGATCCGGGCGCGGAGCTCCTCAAGCCCCTCGCCGGTGACCGACGAGACCCCGAGGCGGTCGGACCCGGTCCGTCGGACGAGGTCCGACTTGGTCTCGATCTCGATGAACGGGACGCCGGGCAGCTCGGCGCGCCACCGGGCCAGCAGCCGCTCCTGCTCGCTCACCGCATAGCCGCACTGCTCGGAGGGGTCGAGGACGAAGACGACGGCGGTCGCCGCCCGCTCGACGGCCGCCTCCGCTTCGACCTCCGCCGGGTTGCCTTTCCCGGGGCGGCCGAGGACCCCCGGCGTGTCGAGGATCTGGAGCCGGTCGAACCCGAGGTCGGCGTGACCCACCTGGATCGAGAGGGTCGTGAACGGATGGGCGGCGATCTTCGGCCGCGCCGAGGAGAGCTGCGCGACGAGCGACGACTTGCCGACGTTCGGGAACCCCGCGACGACGACCGTCGGCTGGTCCGACCGCAGCCTCGGCCGGTGCTTCACGAACGCCGCGACCTCCCTAAGCCGCGCGAGGTCCGGGTCGATCTCGCGCAGGAAGCTCGCGAGCCGTCCGTAGAATCGGCGCACCGACTCGCCGAACTCGTCGGTCGTCGCGGCGTACCGTAGTCGCCGCTGCTCCTCCTTCGAGAGGGACCGGATCCGGGTCTCCGCCCGCAGGACGCGGCGGAGCGCCCGGCCGAGGGCATCCCAACCGAAGGCGCGGGTGATGAGCTCCTTCTCGAACTCGGAGAGCCCGGGGTGGCGGAACGACTTCGTCGCGAGGCCGAGGTGACGGAGCGCGACGGCGCCGCTCCGGATGATCTTGAGCTGGGCGCGGCGGCGCGAACGGTCGAGCCGCGAGTCGCCGTGGGGCGTCGCCTTGTGCGCCTTGTGGAACGCCGCATCGAGGATCGCCGACGACGGGGGCGAGCCGGGCCGGGCCCCGCCGGCCGCCCCGCGGTCCTCGCGTCCCTTCCGCTCGACCATCGGCACGCGGGACGAACGCAGCGAGCCCATACCGTTGCCCCTCGAGGCCCGGCCGGGCGGGATCGGGCGCGCCCCGGTTCCACGGCCCGACGGCTTTATTATCGGCCGTCTCGCACCCGGCCCGGGGTTCTCCGTGCCACGATGGATACCCGGCGGTCCGAGGGACGAGGCCGCGATGCTCTCGGAGCTCGGCCTGCGCGACGCCGACGAGCTGTTCACCGACATTCCGAAGAAAGTGCGGATCGGCCGCCTCGGCGTCGGCGCGGGTCGGGACGAGATCGACGTCATACGGACCGTCGATAAGCTCCTCGACCGGAACAAACCCTACTCGAAGTTCTCGCAGTTCCTCGGGGGCCGGATCACCACCCCGTTCTCTCCCGCGGCGCTCGACGCGGTCGTGAGCCGCAGCGAGTTCTACACCTCGTACACGCCGTACCAGCCGGAGGCCAGCCAGGGAATGCTCCAGTCGCTCTTCGAGTTCCAGAGCCTCTGGGTCGAGCTCACCGGGCTCGACGCGGCGAACGCGTCGCTCTACGACGGCGCCACCGCCTCCGGCGAGGCATTGCTGCTGTGCCGGCGCATCCACGAAGGGCACCGCTTCCTCATCCCGGCGAGCCTCCCATGGGAAGAGAAGAGCGTCCTCGCGAACTATGCGGCGGGCCACGCGATCCGCATCGAGGAGATCCCGTTCGACGCCCGGACGAGCCGCCTCGACCTCGAATGGGTCCGATCGGCCGTCCGGCAGGGCGACGTCTTCGGCGCGCTCGTCGATCTCCCGAACGGGTTCGGGCACCTCGACGAGGGCCTCCCCATCGTGAAGGAGGCGCTCGGCTCGGTCCCCCTCGTCGTCGCCGCCGACCCACTCGTCCTCAGCGTCGTCGAACCCCCCGGGGCGTGGGGGGCCGACATCGTCGTCGGTGAGGGCCAGGGTTTCGGCCTCGCTCCCTCGTTCGGGGGCCCGCTCCTGGGGCTCTTCGCCTGTCGCCGCGACCACCTGCGGATGTCGCCGGGGCGGATCGTCGGGGCGACCCGCGACCAGGAGGGCCGCCGCGCGTTCACGCTCACGCTCCAGACGCGCGAACAGCACATCCGACGCTCGCGCGCCACCTCGAACATCTGCACGAACGAGTCGCTCCTCGCCCTCGGCTTCGTCGTCTACGCGTCGCTCGTCGGGCCCCACGGCCTCGCGCAGCTCCAGGCCCGGCTCGCCGAGAAGGCCCGCACGCTGGCGACGGCCCTCGGCGAGATCAAGGGGCTGATGGCGCCGCGGTTCGACGCGCCGTACCTCGCCTCCTTCGCCCTCGGGCTTCGGTCCGGGACCCCGGGCCGGTTCCTCGACCTGCTGCGGCGTCGCCGGGTCCTCGGCGGCTATCCGCTCGCCGACCCGAGGCCAGGGGCGCCGACCGCCGAACCGCTCCTCCTCACGTCGGTGAACGAGGCGACCGATGAGAAGGACATCCAGCGGTTCGTCCGGTCCGCGCGCGCGGCCGTCGCGACGATGACGGAGCGACCATGACGTTCCGTCAGGCCCGTTGGGACGAGCCGCTCATCTGGGAGCTCGGGTCGGCCGTCGGCGAGACGCCGCCACCGTCGATCCCGACGCTGCCGGATCGCCTGCGCCGCAAGCGGCCGGTCCGATGGCCCGAGCTCAGCGAACTGGAAGTCGTCCGTCACTACACCCGACTTTCGCAGATGAACTTCGGCATCGACACTTCGGCGTACCCGCTCGGGTCCTGCACGATGAAGTACAACCCGAAGGTCTCGGAGCTGCTCGCGCGTCGCCGGACCGCGGCCGAACTGCACCCCAACCAGCCGGTCGAGACGGTCCAGGGGGCCCTCGAGATGATCTGGCGCCTCGAGAAGGCGCTGGGCAAGATCACCGGCTTCCCCGAGGTGTCCCTGCAGCCGGCGGCCGGCGCGCACGGCGAGTTCGCCGCGCTCCTCATGGTCCGTGCCTACTTCCGCGACCGCGGTGAGCTCGAGGGCCGGACCGAGGTCCTGCTACCGGACACCGCCCACGGGACGAACCCGGCCTCGGCGATGATGGCCGGGTTCCAGGCGAAGGAGATCGCATCGAAGGAGGGCTGCATCGACCTCGACGCGCTGCGCGGCGCGGTCGGCCCGAAGACCGCCGCGTTCATGCTGACGAACCCGAACACGGCCGGCCTCTTCGAGAGCCAGATCGTCGAGATCGCGGAGACCGTCCACGCCGCGGGCGGCCTGCTCTACTACGATGGCGCGAACCTCAACGCGATCCTCGGCGTCACGAACCCCGGTCGGATGGGGTTCGACGTCGCCCACCTGAACCTCCACAAGACGTTCGCCACGCCCCACGGGGGTGGCGGACCCGGCGCCGGCGTCCTCGCGGCCGGCGAGCGCCTCGCCCCGTACCTCCCCGTCCCGAGGGTCGCGAAGCGGGGTCGAGCGTTCGCCCTCGACTACGACCGACCGAAGTCGATCGGCAAGATCAAGGCGGCGTACGGCAACTTCGGGCTCGACCTCCGGGCGTACGTCTTCCTCCTCTCCCACGGGGAGGAGGGGCTCAAGGCGGTCGCCCGCCGATCGGTCCTCAACGCGAACTACTTGGGGAAGCGGCTGGGCCGGTTCCTTCCGCGGCCGTTCCGCACGCTCGTCAAGCACGAGTTCCTGCTCTCGGGCGCCCCGCTCAAGGCGAAGGGCGTGCGGACCCTCGACCTCGCGAAGCGCCTGCTCGACGAGGGGTACCACGCGCCCACGGTCTATTTCCCGTCGCTCGTGGAGGAATCGCTGATGTTCGAGTTCCCGGAGACCGAGAGCAAGCGCGAGCTCGACGAGTTCGCTCTGGCGTTCGAGCGGGCCGTCACGGACACTCCAGAGCACCTCCACGCGGCGCCGCGGTCCCTCGCCGTCGGCCGCGTCGACGAGGTCCTCGCGGCCCGCGAGCTCCTCCTCTCGTGGAAGGACTTGAGAGGCCGGCCCGAAACCTTTGAAGCCGCCGCGCCGGTAGGGTCGGGTCCATGAAGGACCGGGTCCACCGCATCCTCGCGCAGCTCCACCCGACACCCGACGCGCTCGTCGTCGTGAACGCGATCGACCCCCACCTCGACCAGTGCTTCTTCTACGCGTTCGACGTGCCGAGTGGGCTCTTCGAAGGCTCCGTGGCCATCGGTCTGCCGGACGGCAAACTCCACGTGCTCACCTCCGCCCTTGAGGAGGAGAGCGCGCGGCAGGCCGCAAAGCACGACCCGAACGTCGACGTCCACCTGATGACCACGGCCAACCGCGACTCGATCCTCCAGCGGCTGCTCCCGGCCGACGCGACGATCGCGCTCCACTACCGCGAGCTCACCCACGAGTCCTTCTTGGGCCTCACCAAGGTGTGGCCGAAGGCGACCTGGGTCGACGCGAGCCTCGCGATCCGCAAGGCCCGGCTCGTGAAGGACGCGGCCGAGATCCAGCGGATCGAGGAAGCCGCGCGGATCGGCTCGAAGGTCGGGACGGAGATCCCCTCGTTCCTCCGCACGGGGATCACGGAGATCGAGCTCGCCGCGGAGATCGAACACCGGATGATGCAGCTCGGCGCCTCCGGCCGTAGCTTCGCGACGATCTGTGCGTTCGGCTCCAACGGCGCGGAGCCGCACTACAGCCCCCAGAACCGCAAGCTCGAGCCGGGCCAGAGCATCGTCTGCGACTTCGGGGCGTACTACCACCGTTACGCGAGCGACATCACGCGGTCGTTCCACTTCGGCCCGACGGACCCGGAGATGAAGCGGGTCCACGAGACCGTCTACGCCGCCCAGGAGGCCGCGCTCGCGAAGATCCGTCCGGGCGTCGCGGCGAAGGACGTCCACAACGCGGCCCAGGCCGTCATCGACGCGTCGCCGTGGAAGGGAAGGTTCACCCACGGCCTCGGCCACTCCATCGGGCTCTCGGTCCACGACGGGTTCGGCATGGGCCCGACGACCGAGGACGTGCTCGAGGTCGGGATGACGATTACCGTCGAGCCCGGCATCTACCTCCCCGGTCACGGGGGGGTCCGGATCGAGGACGACATCGTCGTCACGGAAGGTGGGTACCGGTTCCTCACGACCGCCCCCCGGAAGTACCTCGAGGTCAGTGCGTGAGATTCGGCGTGCTCACGGGCGGCGGGGACTGCCCCGGCCTGAACGCCGCGATCCGGGCCGTCGTCGCGCGCGCCCACGCGAAGGGCCACGCCACCGTCGGGTTCCTCGACGGCTGGAAGGGCGTGCGGGACGGCCAGTTGCGCCCGCTGGCCCTCGCAGACGTCGCCGACGCCGTCGGTCGGGGAGGGACGATGCTCGGTAGCTCGCGGACCAACCCGTTCCAGAAGGACGATGACGCGGCCCGGGTGCTCGCGACGCTCGGGCGTGAGCGTATCGACGCCCTCGTCGCGATCGGTGGGGACGATACCTTGACCGCCGCGCGCGAGCTGTTCCGCCGGGGCGGGGCCGTCGTCGGCGTGCCGAAGACGATGGACAACGACGTCGCGGGCACGGACTGGACGTTCGGGTTCGATTCGGCGTCGACGGTGGCCGTTGAGGCGCTGGCACGACTGAGGGACACCGCGGGGAGCCACCACCGCGCGATCGTCCTCGAGGTGATGGGCCGTCACGCGGGCTGGGTCGCGCTCGCGACCGGCCTCGCGGGCGGTGCCGACGCGACCCTCCTCCCCGAAGAACCGTACGACGAACCGAGGCTGATCGCGCGCGTCGAGGCGGCCGTGCGGGCGCGCGACTACGCGCTCGTCGTCGTCAGCGAAGGGATCGATCTCGGCCGGCCCTCCGGCTCCGTCGGAGCCCAGGACGAGTTCGGCCACGAGCTCCTCCGCGAACGCGGTGTCGGCGCCGCGGTCGCGAAGCGGATCGAGGCGGCGACCCATGTCGAGACCCGCAGCGCCCAGATCGGCCACATCCAGCGCGGCGGCCCACCGACCCTCTTCGACCGGATCCTCGCGACCCGCCTCGGCGCAAAGGCGGTCGACCTGGCGCTCGAAGGGCGGTTCGGCGAGGTCGCGGTGCTCCGGGGGCCGGACGTGGTCGGGATCCCCTTCGACGAGGCGCTCCAAGAGAACAAGCGGGTCCCGCCGGCGTGGCTTGACCTCCTGCACACCTTCGATCCCCGGTAGGACGATGCCGGTCCGCGCGCTCTGGTTCGACCGAGGGACCCTCTACCTCGTCGATCAACGCGAGCTCCCCCGCCGTCTTCGGATCCTCCACCTTCGCCGGTCCGCGGACGTGGCCGACGCGATCCGAACGATGGCGGTCCGGGGTGCTCCGGCGATCGGGGTCGCCGCGGCGTACGGGATGGCGATCGCCGCGTCGGAGGCCCGGGCGACGCCCGACGCGGCGGCCCGGCGTCTCCTATCGACCCGCCCGACGGCGTACGACCTCTTCGTCGGGGTCGATCACGTGCGGGCCGCGTGGAAGCGGGGCGACGACCCCGTGCGCGCCGCGGACGAGTATCGAGCGTCGATCGTGGACCAGTGCCGCGCGATCGGCGAGGCGGGCGCCCGATTGTTCCGCGGCGGGCCGAAGGTGCTGACCCACTGCAACGCGGGAGCGCTCGCGACGGTCGAGTGGGGCACGGCCCTCGCGCCCTTACGGGTCGCGCACGACCGAGGAAGCGACCTCTTCGTCTGGGTCGACGAGACGCGCCCGCGGCTCCAGGGCTCGCGCCTGACGGCGTGGGAGCTGGGCCGAGAGAAGATCCGCCACGCGATCATCGTCGACAACGCCGCCGGGCACTTCATGCGGAGCGGTCAGGTCGACCGGGTGATCGTCGGCGCGGACCGGATCGCCCGAAACGGCGACACGGCGAACAAGATCGGGACGTACGAGAAGGCGGTCGTCGCCCACGAGAACCGGATCCCGTTCTACGTCGCGGCACCGTGGAGCACGTTCGACGGGACGCGCCCGGACGGGCACGCGATCCCGGTCGAGGAACGCGCCCCCTCGGAGGTCCTCGGACTCGGGGCGGAGCGCGCCGCTCCGTCGCGGAGCACCGCGCGCAACCCGGCGTTCGACGTGACCCCCGCCAAGTACGTGACCGGGTTCATCACCCCCGACGGCGTCCTCGCCCCGAGCTCGGTCCGGACCGCGCTCGCCAAGCGCGGCCGGGCACGCTAACCCACTCAGCGCAGCCCCGCGGAAGCCTGCCTTATCTGTCTGAGTGCACCGGACCTGTCGAGGGGAGAAATGGCCCACCACGTCCCGATGGCCGGAGCGGTACTCTCCCTGATCGGCGGGCTGTTCGTGCTCGCGGTCGGTGGGTGGATCGCGAACGTCGCGCCCTACTTCGCCGGCTTCCTCGGACCGTTCACTGCCCTCTTCTTCATCGGCGCCGTCGTCGGCCTGCTGATCGTATTCTGCTCGGTGCTACTCCTCGTCGCCCCCCGGATGAAGACGGCGTGGGGCGCCCTCATCATCGGCCTCGCCTTCGCCAGTCTGCCGTTCGCGCTCGGCGGCCTCGGCTTCGGATTCCTCCTCGCCCTGATCGGCGGCATCCTCGCCATCACCTACCGCCCACCGCCGCCGATGCCCTCACCGGTGCCGCGCCCGAGCGTCGGACAACCCGGTTGGCCCCCGCCGATGGAAAGACCGAGTGCGACGGCGTGCCCGCACTGCCGCGCCGTGGTCGACCTGCGGACCCGGGCGTGCACGGGGTGCGGCCGGTCGGTCTGACCCGGCGCTCGCTTCGACCGCTATCGGTATCCCTCCCGCCCGGTCTCCGTCGACCGTGCACCTCGTCGTCGCGTGCCACCGGTACTATCCGGTGCCCGGCGGGTCCGAACGTATCGCCCAGCTCGTCGCCGAGGGCGCCGCTCGGCGCGGCGACCGCGCGACGGTGATCACCCAAGCCGAGCCGGGCAGCCCCACGGAGGAGATGGTCAACGGCGTCACCGTCCGGAGATTGGCGATGCGCCATGTCGGGGGGGTTCGCGTCCCGCGGGGGTACCTGCGATCCCTCCGTGCGACCGGCGGCGACCTGTTCCATTTGCACGGCAACCGGATCTGGTGCGCGGACTTCTACCTCCCCTTCGCGCGTCGGTTCCGCTGGCCGCAGCTCGGCACGGGGCACGGGTTCTACCAGTACGCCGTCCACCCGAAGCCGTGGGACCGCTGGTACTTCGAGCGGTACTTCCCCCGGGTGCTCCGCGGCCTGGACCTTTACGCCTGCGATACAGAGTACGAGCGCCGCCAGCTCCTGGCATGGGGTTTCCCGTCGGAGCGCCTCGTCCGGATTCCCTTGGGCGCCCCCGCGGAGGAGTTCGAGTCGCCTACGCTCCCGTCCCCACGCCCTGCCTGGGGATTCCGGGCGCCCCGCGTCGCGGTCTACGTCGGCGGGTTCTTCGAGAACAAGCGGGTGGATCGGCTGATCGAAGCGGTCGCGACCACGAAGGGCGGCTGGGGGCTCGTGGCGATCGGCCGGGACGTCGAGGGGTCCCGGTACGGCCGCGCGATGTGCGAACGCCTCGCGGCCGAGCGGGGCGTGGAGTTCCGCGCGCTCGGGATCGTCGACCGACGCCAAGTGGTCGCGGCGTTGCGCGCGTCCGACGCCGTCGTTTCCGGCAGCGAGTACGAGGGGTTCGGGGTCACGATCGCGGAAGCGCTCGCCGCAGGGAAACCGTTCGTGGCCTTCCGCGCGGGGGCCGCCCCGGAGATGGCCGAAGGCGGCGCGGGCCGGGTCGTCGATTCGGTCGCGGAGTTCGGCCGGGCCCTGACCGAGCTCGACGACGACTCGGTCCGCGCGTCGATGGCCGAGCGAGCGAGGGCCACCGCGCCCGAGTGGACCGAGTCGGCGATGGTCGACCGGTACCTGGCGGTGTACGACCGGTTGCTGGCGACGGCGCGACCGCCGTCCGGCTGACGACGATCTACGCCAGCGGGTGGCCGAGGAACCGCTCGAGACCCTGCATCGCGTGACCGAGGGCAGGGGTCACGTCCACGCCGAGCTGGTGCAGGACGAGGACGAAGCTCAGCGCGAGGACGACCGTCGTGAACCACGCAAGGACTGCTCCCATCGTTCCGACCCCGGGGTGACCCCAACGTTGCGCCTCCCGCTACATAATCCGGTCGTTGCACCGGCACGGTGGGTCGACGCACTCGACCGGTCGGCGGTGGAGAGGCACAAGCCACGGAGCAAGGTTCAAGTGAGCGAGCGAGTACGGCGCTCGGGCGTTGCCCTGGTAGTCTAGTGGTCTAGGATCTAAGTCTGTCGAGCTTGGGACTCGGGTTCGAATCGGCGCGCGGCCACCGCCGCCGCCGGGAAACTCCCGACCAGGGCGCTCGTCCATCCGACCCGACGTCGACGCGGGTCGGCCGGGGGCGGAGACTCCGCCCTCGGCGATCACGCGGCCGCAGCCAGTTCCGACGCGACGGACTCCGAAGGGATCGTCCGCCCGGCGAGGACGGCGCAGTAGACGGCAAGAAGCCCGTCGAGATGCCGTTCCGGCGTGAACCGCTCGAGCGAACGCCGTCGACCTTCCGCCGCCCAGCGCGCGGACCGCGCGGGGTCGGACAGGGTCTCCGCGATCGCTGCCGCGAGCTCGTCCGGCCGCGCGACGCTCACGAGGCGTCCCGTCTCACGGTCCTGCACCACGTCGGGGAGCCCGCCGAAGTTCGTCGCGACGACCGGTCGTCCCCGCGTCAGCGCCTCGAGCGCGACGAGTCCGAAGTTCTCCCACGCGCTCGAAGGGACCGCGAGGAGATGGATGGACCGGAACCACGCTTCCTTGGCGTCGCCCGCGAGCTGGCCATCCCATCGGATCCGCTCGGCGACGCCGAGCCGATGGGCGAGCGACTCGAGGTGCGGACGGAAGGGCCCCTCCCCCCCGACCCGAAGCCGGATCCCGGGCACGACCGGGGCGACTCGAGCGAGCGCGTCGATGAGGTCGTGCACGCCCTTGTACGGTTCGAGCCGCCCGAGATAGCCGACCGTGGGCGCCGCGCCCTCCGGCGGGGGGGGGTAGGGGGCGTCCCGTACGGCCCCCGGTATCCGTGCGAAGGGCGGCAGGTGAACGGCCGGACGGTAGCCGTTGTCGTGCAGGTACTCCATGAGCAGGTGGCTCGGGCACAGGTACGCCCGCACGGACGGCGCAACGCGCTCGTCGAAGACCCGGCGCTGGAGGAGGTTGTAGGGTCCGCCGATCCCCACGTGGCACCCGGTGAACAGGCACCGAGGTCGGACGCCTCCATCGCATACGATCCCCCCGGGCCGGATCAGCGTCGAGATCGGACAAACGAGCTCCGCGTCGTGCGCGGTGAACACCAACGGAATATCGAGCGGATCGAGCGACCGCGCGATCGGCACGAACGCCGCGTCGAAGTGGTGAACGTGCACGACGTCGGGGTGGAACTCCCGGACCGCCGCGTCGAAGAACGCATCGAAGGCGGTCGCCGCGCCGAGGTCCGCCGCGAGGCGCGTCGGTCCCGACGGAGGGATCTCGAGGCGCCGTTCGTCCGGTCGAGGCGCTTCCTGGGCTCCCGACACGACCTGGAGGAGGAGCTGCGGATGGCCGCGCGCGGTGAGCTCGTCGGCGACGGACCGGACGTACTCTTGGCCGCCCCCGCGGGCGCCGTCCCAGCTGTCGACCCTCAGGATGCGCATGCCGGACCGACCCGTCGGGCTCGATGCGCGCACCGGCGGATAAGGCCCCGCCCGGAATTCCGCCCGTCACCCCAACTCTTAATCGGGCGCCACGGGTTGTTCGGCCCGTGGAACCTGACGGGAAGAAGCCGGCCCCGACTTATCCGTACCTCTCGCACGCCGTCGCGGGGGCGTTCCGCGAGGCGACGGAGCGCCACCTCCTCGAGAAGATCCGGCAGGCGCCGGTGCCGCGGCACCTCGCGATCATCATGGACGGGAACCGCCGTTTCGCCTCCGACCACGGGATGCTGATCGAGGAGGGGCACGAGCGGGGGAAGGACAAGCTCGAGGAGCTCCTCAACTGGTGCCTCGAGGCGGGGGTGCGCACCCTCACCGTCTACGCGCTGTCGACGGAGAACTTCCGACGGTCGGAGCCCGAGCTCAGGGCCCTGATGGACCTGTTCACGCGGAGCTTCCGGGAGATCGCGACCGACGAGCGGATCCACCGCAACAAGATCCGCGTGCGAGCGCTCGGCAACCTCGCGGTCCTGCCGGCGCAGGTCCAGGAAGCGATCCGCATCGCCGAGGAGGCGACCAAGGAGTACCGCGAGTACTCTTACAACGTCGCGATCGCCTACGGCGGCCGGGAGGAAATCGTCGACACGATCCGCAAGTTGGCGCAGGAGGTCCGCGACGGCCAGCTCGAGCCGGAGGAGATCGACGCGGCGATGGTCTCGAGCCGCCTCTACACCGCGGACCTCCCGGACCCCGACCTCGTGTTCCGAACGAGCGGCGAGGAACGGATCTCGAACTTCCTCCTCTGGCAGTCCGCCTACGCGGAGCTCTACTTCGCCGACGTGATGTGGCCCGGGCTCAGCAAGGTCGACTTCCTGAAGGCGATCCACGCGTTCCAGACCCGTCAGCGTCGCTACGGGACCTAGGGAGCCCGCCCCCCTCCTTCGGCGGTGCCGGCCCTCAGAGGCCGACCAGGGCCTATGCGACTTATTAAATACAAGTGCAGAATCAGCAATCTCGACTACCGAGAGGAATCCCGGGAGGAAAGCGGATGCTGACAGGACAAACCCAAGTACTGGTGCTGAAGGAAGGGACGAAGAGGGAGAAGGGCCGCGGGGCTCTCTCCAACAACATCGCCGCGGCAAAGGCGATCGCCGACGCCGTGCGCTCCACGTTGGGCCCGCGCGGGCTCGACAAGATGCTCGTCGATTCGATGGGCGACGTCGTCGTCACGAACGACGGGGTCACGATCCTCAAGGAGATGGACGTCGAGCACCCGGCCGCCAAGATGCTGGTCGAGGTCGCGAAGACCCAGGACCAGGAGTGCGGCGACGGGACGACGACGGCCGTGGTCCTCGCCGGCGAGCTGCTCAAGCGCGCCGAGACGCTGATCGAGCAGAACATCCACCCGACGATCATCTCCCAGGGCTACCGACTGGCGTCCAAGAAGGCCCTCGAGGTCCTCGAGTCGATCTCGATGCCCGTCAAGACCGACGACCACGAGACGCTCAAGCGGATCGCGTTCACGGCGATGGCGTCGAAGTCGGTCTCGTTCAACCGCGAGCTGTTGGGCGACATCTCCGTGAAGGCCGTCATCGCCGTCGCCGAGAAGGCCGAGAACGGCCTCTACGTCGACCTCGACAACATCCAGCTGATCAAGAAGCAGGGCGGCGCGATGACCGACACCCAGCTCATCGAAGGCGTCATCGTCGACAAGGAGAAGGTCCACTCGGGGATGCCGACGCGCGTCGCCGAGCCGACCATCGCCCTCCTCGACGCGGCCCTCGAGATCAAGAAGACCGAGATCGACGCGAAGATCGAGATCAACGAGCCGTCGCAGCTGAACGCCTTCCTCCAGGAGGAGGAGAACATGCTGCACCGGATGGTCGACCAGGTGAAGGCGAGCGGCGCGAACGTCGTCTTCTGCCAGAAGGGGATCGACGACCTCGCCCAGCACTACCTCGCGAAGGCGGGCATCTACGCGGTCCGGCGCGTCAAGAAGTCGGACATGGAGAAGCTCGCGAAGGCGACGGGAGCGAACATCGTCTCGAAGGTGAGCGAGCTCACCAAGGACGACGTCGGCTCCGCGGGCCTCGTCGAGGAGCGCAAGATCGGGGAGGACTCGCTCACGTTCGTCACCGGCTGCAAGAAGGCGAAGGCCGTCTCGATCCTCATGCGCGGCGGCACGGAGCACGTGCTCGACGAGATCGAGCGCTCGCTCGATGACGCCCTCAACGTCGTCGCGGTCGCCGTCGAGGACGGGCGGATCGTGATCGGCGGCGGCGCGGCCGCGGCCGAGCTCGCGCTACGCTTGCGCGACGAGGCGGCGAAGGTCGGCGGACGCGAGCAGCTCGCGTTCGAGAGCTTCGCGGAGGCCCTCGAGACCATCCCGCGGACCCTCGCGGAGAACGCCGGGCTCGACCCCATCGACATCTTGATCGAGCTGCGGAAGGCCCACAAGTCGGGCAACAAGTACGCGGGCGTGAACGTGCACCTCGGGAAGGTCGACGACATGCAGGCGCTGCACGTCATCGAGCCGATCCGCGTGGGTCGACAGGCGGTCGAGTCCGCGACCGACGCCGCGGTGATGATCCTGCGGATCGACGACGTCATCGCCTCGAAGGGCGGCGGGCCGCCCGGTGGCGGCGGCGCCGGTGGCCCGCCCGGCATGGGTGGCATGGGCGGGATGGGCGGCATGGGCGGCGGCGACTTCGGCGGGGACGACTAGCGCCGGGCCGACCCCCACCAACCGCCCGGTCCCTCGGGGCCGGGCGGACAACTCCTTCCTTTGTCCGATTCACCGAACGGTTCGGGCGGGCGCGCTGACCGACCCGGACCTTAGCGGTCGGCCCTGCGGCGGCGGTGACCCGTCCCGCCGAGTCTCGGTCGAAGCCCGGGTCCACCAGCGAACTACGGTTCCTCTTCCTTCTCAGGGGGCGCCTCGTCCCACGATTTCGCGGGCCGAACGCCGGAGTTGCCTGAGGGGGTGCGACGGCGGCGCATCATCACCGCGGCGATGGCGATGATCACGACGGCCACGATCGCAAGCAGGACGACGTAGCCGAGCGAGCCGGACAGACCGAGGAACCCGGTCGAGGAGCTCGCCCCCTGGACGGTGAGCGGAGTGAACGACGTCGCCGACATGCCGAGCGAGTCCGTCACGTTGACCGTGACGTTATAGGTCCCGACGGTCGTCGGGACGCAGCTCAGCGACGAGCGGTCGGCGCTCGTGCAGCCGGTGGGGAGACCCCCATAGACGTACGAGTAGACCCCGCTCCCGCCGTTGATGCCCACCGTGAACGTCACGGCCGAGCCGACGGTCACGGTATCGACGCTGGCCGCGAACGAGCTCACTGAGGGGTCCGCGTTCACCGTGAACGACTGCCCCAGCTGGCTCGAGACCTTCCACACGTCGCTCACTGTCGCCACGATCGAGTAGCCGCCGGCCGACCGCGGCTTGCACGAGATGTTCGCGCTCGTTGAGGTGACGCAGCCCGTGGGAAGTCCCGTGTAGGTGAACGTGAACGGCTCGGTGCCACCCGCCACCGCCACTTCGATCGTGAGGTTCTGGCCCACGTCGACGGACGACGGCGTCACGGTCACCGAGGTGATCTCGGGATCGGCCGCGATCACGAGGTCGACCGACGCGGTCACCTGGAAGCCGAGGGAATCGACCGCTGACGCGGTGACCGTGAACGACCCGTTGTCGATCGGGGTGCAACTGCCGCCGGCCGCCTGGCCGAGGTTGCACCCGGGCGGCAGCCCCGCGTAGCTGAACGAGAGCGTACCGGTCCCGCCGGTCGTGTTGAGGTAGAACTGGACCGCGTGCCCGATGTCGAAATGCGCGGGGCTCGCGACGAACGCGTCGATCGAGGGGTCGGGGTTGACCCCGATCGTCACGTAGCCGCCGGCGACCCAACCGAACGCGTCGGTGGCGTTGACGCCGACGGTCGAGACGCCCACGGAGCTCGGGGTGCACTGGAGGTACGGGCCGTTCACCGGCGCGCAGCCCGCGGGCAATCCCGTGTAGGCGTACGCCAGCGGCGCCGTCCCGCCGGAGATGTTTGCCCAGAGCGCGACGGATTGACCGAGGTCGACGAGGGCGGGCACGCTGACGAACGACGCGAGCGTGGGCTTCGGGTTCACCGCCACGCTGGCGTTCGAGTAGACGTGGAACCCGACGCCATCGCGGACGTCCGCCTGGACGGTGAACATCCCGCTCACCGACGGCGTGCACGAGAGCGAGGCGGTGTTCGAGCTACCGCAGCCGCCAGGTAGGCCGGAGTAGGAGTAGCTGTATGGCGGCATCCCCGCCGAGGCGGTGACGTTGAACCAGATCCGGGTCCCGGACGTTACGGTGCCGAGGCTCACGGTGTAGGCGTCGATCGCGGGGTCGGCGTTGACGGTGAGCGTGAGCTGCTTGTCTGTCGGGACGCCCGACGAGTCGTTCACGGTCACGGTTACGTTGAAGACGCCCGAGGAGGTCGGCGTGCACGTAAGGACCGGGAAGTTCCCGCCGGTGCACCCGGGCGGAAGGTTCGACCATGTGTAGTTGACCGTACCAGAGGCCGCGAGGGGGGTGGCGTTGAAGGTCGTCGACTGGCCCAGGTCGAGGACCGTCGGCGTGGCGATGAAGGCCCCTATCACCGACGGCCCGTACGCCCACGTGTCGTTGTAGTAGGTCCCGCCCGTCGGGTTCTGGCCGCCGAACAAGACGCTGTATCCGTCGCCAGCGTCGTACGCCAGCATCTCGAATGCCCGCGTGGCCGGGTAGGTCGTGTACGACGCGCTCAGGTCGGTCCACGTTCCGTTGAGGAACTCCCACGTGTCGTGGGTCGCGGTGTTGGTAGAGTACGCCACGCCGCCGAAGACGAGCACGTACCCCTGGGCGGCGTCGTAGGCCATCCCTTCGTACGCGCGCGCGCTCGGCTTGGTCGTGAGGGAGAGGAGGGTCCAGGTCGAGTTCACGTAGGTGAGCGTGTCCTGCTGTCCGCCGGTGCAGGCCACGGACGTGCAACCGCCGTAGAGGACGACGTACTGGTCGGCCGCGTCCCATACCATCTCCTGGCGCAGGCGGTTGGTGGGGTTGCCGGAGACGGTGGAGGTCAGGTCGGTCCAGGCGCCGGCCGAGAACGACCAGGTGTCCTTGTAGATCACCGACGCCGACGCGTCCGTGCCGCCGAACAGGACCACGTAGCCGTCGACCGGGTCGTTCGCCATCGAGCCCCGCCATCGCTGGGGCGGGGAGAGCGTGGGTGAGAGCTGGGTCCACTGCCCGCCGACGAACGTCCAGGTATCGTTGTAGGCGGTCGCCGTCGATGAGTCGTACCCTCCGAACAGCACCATGTAGCCGTCCTGGGCGTCCCAGGCCATCATCGCGGCGTACCGCGCGGCTGGAGAGGTGCTCGGAGAGAGCTGGGTCCAGTGCCCGTTCGCGTACGACCACGTGTCGCTGTAGGGGGCCGACGATCCGTTCCCGTACCCGCCGAACAGCAGCAGGTAGCCATCGGTCGGGTCGTACGCCATCGACCCGAGGTAACGGTGCGAGGGGACCTGGTTCGTCACCTTCGACTGAAGATCGGTCCACTGGGGGGGAGACGAGGCCGTGGGGTGGGGCGCGAGCGCGGCGGTCGCGCACGTCGGTGGGAGGTCCGGGGCGCAGACGCCGCTCGCGACCGAGCGGTCCGCGCCGCCGAGATACGAGGGGGGCGCCGACGACCCGGCGGCCGTCGGGATGGTACTGGTGGGGGCACCGGAGGCCGTCGGGATCGACGGAGCGGCCAACAGCAGAACGAGCGTCGCCAGGAGCAAGACGGCCCAGGTCGATTTCGGCTGGCGAAGCTTCCGAACGTGCGGCGGACGAGCGGCGCCCATCCGCGGTTGGATTGCACCGACTCTAATCTACATTTGCATCCGCGACCGGGGCCGGGGTCGCGGACCGGCCGCCCGCGCGAGACGGCGCGCGACGGCGTCCATCGCCCGTCCGCGGTGAGAGATCCGATTCTTCTCGGCCAGGGTCATCTCCGCGAACGTCTCGGTCCGACCGCCCGGCACGAAGATCGGGTCGTAACCGAACCCCTTCGTCCCCCGCGCTCGGGCAGCGATCGTCCCCCGGCTCTCACCGGCGACCCACCACGTGTGGGTGCCGGAGCGAACGCCCGCCACCGTCCGGAACACCGCGCGGCGGGACCGGCCTTCAAGGAGGCGGAGGATGCCGGCCAGGCCGATCGTCCGGTACGCATAGGCTGAGTAGACGCCGGGGAACCCCCCCAGGCCCCCGAGGAACAACCCGGAGTCCTCAACGATCCGCGTCGAGGGGGACGAGGAAAGGGCCGCAAGCTTGCCGCGGACGACGTCCTCGAGCCGGTCCGCCTGGATCTCGGGGAGGGCGCGCCGCTCGAACGTGACGGTCACGCCGTGAGCACGGAGACGGGCTTCGACCTCGCGAAACTTCGCCGGGTTCGACGAGACGAACCGGACGGCCATGCGACTACCAGGGGTAGAGATTGTACGAGATGATCTCGTCCGGGCTCTTGCGACCTTCCTCGCCCGTCATTCGCGTCCCGCCGTTCGGCTCGGCCGGATAGCCGAGCGGGATCACCGCGATCGGGTGGATTCCGTCGGGCACTCCGAGGACGGTGCGGATCTTCTCCTCGTGGAAGTCGATCATCCAGGTCGTGCCGAGCCCCTCCGCCGTCGCGGCGAGCTGAAGGTGGCTTACGGCCACTGCGACGTCGAGCGGATACGCCGAGATGTAGCCAGCGATCGTGACCGGGATGTCCTCCTCGACCGCGAAGGCGACCACGACGACGGGCGCCTCGGCGACGATCCGTCCACGGACGCATCCCTGGGCGAGGCGTCGCTTCACCTCGTCGTCCTGAACGACCACGAACCTCCACGGCTGGAGGTTGTTCTGCGATGGAGCGAGCCGGGCCGCCGCGAGGACCGACTTCAGCTTCTCCGCGGGGATCGGTTTCGTCGAGTACTGCCGGCAGGGATGGTACGTCCGTATCGCGTCGAGGAGGTCCATGAATCCGTCCGGCGAAAAACTTGGTCTGGGGGACGAACTGAGGGGTTACCCTCGTGGGGCCGGAAGGCGCATCTCAGTCGAACGAGGGTGCTGCCGCCTAAAAGGGTTTGCCCGAGGTCCCCCGTGACCCCGATGACGATCGAGCTCGCCAGGCTCCCGGATCGTACCATCCTTTCGGCGGTGAGAGGCATGCGCAGACGAGCCGACGCGACCGAAGCTGTCGGTCCTTCGGCGCCAATCCGCTCCGTCGCTCGAGCTGGAGCCGGTCCCACGACCGGGCCGGTCGACGGTCGCAGCCGGTAGTCACGTCGGCGCCTTTCCGACCGGCGCGGACGGTCGGGCGTGCTCGAGAGCTAGCAACCTGGCCAATGCGGTCCGTCGGCCACAGGTTCCCTCGCCCGAACGGCGGGAACTCCCGCGGGGATCGAGCGCAAAGGGGCTCGACGACTCACCAGTATCCGGGACCGATTTACGCCGTAGGAAGCTGTGAGGTCTAAATACGACGGACCGGTCCCCGGATTGGCGGGAGACGGGGCAACCGTGTCGACCGCCGCGAAGGAGTAACATGAGTAGGAGAAGCGGCAACGCCGACTCGACGGACGAGATGGGCCGCTCAAGCCCCGGCGGCGAACGCGTGGGTCGCAAGGCGCGCGCGGCGCTCAGCGTCAGCGTTGGATTTGCGACCCTAGTGACCGTCCTGATGCTCGCGGCCCCGTTCGCTTCGGCGGCCGGGATCGTGACCATCAGTGCGCCGTACACGGGATGGTCCAGCTCGAACTCGGCGTCGACGTCGTCGTACGGCTGCGCCGGCGCCCACCAGGGCGTGGCCCCGACCTGGAGCAGCGCCACCGGGACGTTCAACTACGCCGCCCGCGCGAACGCGAGCTCGTGCGGCACGGGGTACAACTACGGCTCGATCTACGGCGCGTCGACGGTCACCTCGGCCGGGTTCGGCGGAACGCACGGCCAGACCAGCTACATCTACCTCGAGTGGAACATGTCGGTCGCCGCGCGCGCCGCGCTGACGTTCACGCCGGGCACGGGTTACTCGTACGCCTACGCCTCGGTCTCGGGCGCCGTCTACGCGTACCTGATCGATGTGACGAACGGGTCGTTCAATTACATCACGACGTCGACGGCCACCCTGTTCGGCATAACCTTCTCGGGAACCGGGCTCTACGTGATCCAGACCGGCTGGGCGACGACGTACCAGTACATGTCCGCGACGCTGATCAAGGGCCACACCTACGAGGTGCAGCTCACGATCTACACGTACGGGTCGGTCAGCATCTACGGCGGGACGGGCTCGGGGGCGGTCAGCATCGGCCTCGCCGGAACCCACGGCCTGACGCTGGAGAGCCTCACGGTCTACTAGTCGGCAGGCTCTGCCGCGCTAGGACGCCAACCCTTTCCTGTCTTCGCGCGCCCACGGCGCGTCGTGATCGAGCCGGGCCGAGGCGGAAGCCCGACGCGAGCTTCGCGCATGCACCGGTAGGACTGGGCGGTGCGAGCGCGATCGGGCGGCGGGTCTAGGCGTATCCATCCGGTTACCCTCGGTAGGGCAACTTCTTGAGTCGCCCCCTGGCTCGATCGCCCAGGTTCATGGAGCAGTTCGAGCCGACGGAGGCGCGCGAGAAGCCGACCCATTTCGTCGTTCGCAGTCGTGACCCGCAGGCGGCCAACCTCACGGGACTGGCGCTCGCGAACGCCCTCGACCCCGGGTTCCTCCTCCTCGAGCTTCGACCGGCCGATGGGGTGGCTCTGCCGCAGGCCATCGACTGGGGAGGCCTCGTCCCGCCCGACCGCCACCTCGTTAGCGTCGCGCCGGGGGAGCCGTTCGGGCCCCGCCGCACGACCGACGCCTGGGCCATATGCCGCGCCGACGCCCCCGACCGTCCCTTCTCGAACCTCGTCCAGTTCCTCGGCGCGCCGGAGGCTTCGGAGCAGCTCTTCCGTCGCGAGGTCCCGATCGATCGGCCGCTGACGATCCTGGTGGCGAATGGGCATCTCGCGGCCTCGCAGTTCCCCGATGACCCAAGGGTGACCGGGCGGCTCCTGCGCGTCCAGAAGCAGTTCCAGATCTCGGTCATTTTCACGGCGGACGAGACCCCTCGGGAAGACTACATCGTCTTCGACTACCTGCTCGATGCTCTCCCGGCCGATGGGGCCGACCCGCGGGTACGCATCCTTCGGGCGCCACCGGGGATCGGGCACCTTGCCGGGGACCAGTACCTGCTCCCCCATCTCCCCCGCTTCGCGCCGATCGCCCGGGCCGCCTAAAGGGCGCCGGGGGGCCATTCCGAGCGCGAGCCGGGGGAACTCGCAATCTCCACGCCCTCCCTCGGATCGCTCTCCGGGCGAGCACCGCGCTCTTCCGTGATAGGTTGGACTCCGTCCGACCTGCATCAGCCGCTCGAGCCCCATCGCTCACCTCCCGTCGGCGAAGAGTACCTCACGAGGTGAAGGATTAAATATGGGCTGACAGGGTCATGAATCGCCGCTGACATCTGTCTGACAAACAGAACGGCGTCGGCGTCGCAACGCGCCCGAAGGAAAGCCGAGGAGAGAGAGCGGTGTACCTGAAGCGGCTGAAGCTCCGGAACTTCAAGTCGTTCTCCGGAGCGACCGAGGTCCCGTTCGAACCCGGGTTCACGGGGGTCGCCGGACCGAACGGGATGGGCAAGTCGAACATCTCGGACGCGATCTTGTTCGTCCTCGGACCGACGAGCTCGAAGGCGCTGCGCGCCGACCGCTTGACCCACCTCTTCTTCAACGGCGGATCCTCGAAGAAGCCGGCGACCGAGTGTGAGGTCTCGCTCGTCTTCGAGAACAAGGACCACCTTCTGCCGGTCCAGTCCGACGAGGTCGAGGTCACGCGCTACGTCAAGCTCGCGCCGAACGACCCCAACGGCTACTACTCCTACTTCTACGTCAACGGGCGCCGGTCCACCCAGTCGGAGATCGACTCGCTCCTCGCCCACGCTCGGCTCGCGGGCGACGGCTACAACCTCGTCCAACAGGGCGACGTCAACAAGGTCGTCGCCATGGGCCCGATCCCGCGCCGCGGCCTCGTGGAGCGCCTCGCGGGGATCTCCCAGTACGACGACGAGCTCGGCCGGGCCGAAACGAAGCGCGCCGACCTCGAGACCAACCTGGGACGCATCGGCACGCTCCTCACCGAGATCCGTGGACGCATCGCGTCCCTCGAATCCCAGCGCCTTCAGGCGATCGAGTACCGCCAGCTCCAGGAGCAGAAGCGGAAAGCGGAGGGCCGCCTCGCGCGGGCCGGCCACCGACTCGCCCTACAGGAGGTCGCGAGCTGCGAGGCCCTCGTGGGCAAGCTCCACGACGAGCTCGAGCGTATCCGGTCGGAGGTCACCGCCCTCGAGGCCGAGCGGCAGAAGCTCGACGCCTCGATCGAGCAGGTCGAGCGCGAGATCGCGAAGCGCGGGGGCGCCGAGGCCGTCAAGTTCAAGGCCGATCTCGACGAGAAGCGGATGGCGTTCGCCCGCCTCGACCAGCGGGTCCAGTCGACCCAGCAGGCGATCGAGGAGCTCGAGACCCGGTTCCACGCACTGACCGACCAGGGAAAGAGCACCGAGAAGGAGCTCGCGCGACTCGCGGGGACCGAGAAGGAGCTCGCCCTCAAGCTCACCTCCGTCGAGAAGTCGGCGGACGAGAACACCAAGGCGCTGCGCGGCGCCACCGGCGAGGCGGAGCAGTCCCAGGGCAAGCTCGTTGGCACGCGCAAGGAGATCCTCGTTCTCGAGCGACAGCAGGCGGACCGCGAGAAGTCCTGGCAGTCCGTCGTCCGCGATCAGGAGGGCGCCCGTGCGGCCCTCGACGCCGCCGAGCGCGCGAAGGCGCAGTCGGAGGACGACCACCGGACGCGAGAGCTCGAGCTCAAGGACATCGAGCTGCGGACCAAACCCGGCCGCGGCGGGAAGGACGGCGGGGGCGAAACCCCGGTCGTCGACCTCCAGAAGAAGCTCTTCCAATCGAGGGCGCAGGAGAAGTCGCTCACGGCGGAGGTCGAGCGGATCGGCGCCGAGGTCAACGAGCTCAACCGCCGCTTCATGGCCCTCGACGCGCGGCTCAAGGCCCGCACCGACGGGGGCGGCCGACCGAACGCCCTCGCGGCCGTCGACTTCCTCCTCTCCCAGCGGAACCTCGGCAAGATCGCGGGGATCCGCGGCACGGTCGAGGAGCTCGCCCAGTTCGACCCCGAGCACCAGACCGCGCTGCACATCGCGGCCGGCGCCCGGTTCCAGGCCCTCGTCGTCGAGACCGACCAGGTCGCCGAGGAGTGCATCAAGATGCTCCGCGCCGAACGGCGCGGCCGCGCGACGTTCCTTCCGCTCAACAAGATGCTTCCGGGCCGGCCGCACGGGAAGTCCCTCGTGGCCGCCCAGGCCCAAGGCGCCGTCGGGTTCGCGCTCGACCTCGTCCACTTCGACGAGGAGCTCCGTCCGGCGTTCTGGTACGTCTTCGGCGAGACCGTCGTCATGCACGACCTCGCGAGCGCCCGGGGCCAGATCGGCGGCGTGCGCCTCGTGACCCTCTCCGGCGAGCTCATCGAGGCGACCGGCGCGATCACGGGTGGATTCGTCGACACGAGCGGGCGGGGGGCGGACAACGCCGTCGAGCTGAAGCGCCTCGGCGAGGAGCTGCGCCAGAAGAGCGCGGCGGAGAACGCCGCCCGCGGCGAGCTCGCCCGGCTGACCGCGGAGATCCGGACCCTAGCGGAGGAGCTCGCGAAGCGCTCCGGCCAGGCCGAAGCGCAATCGTCGACGAAGCTCCTGCTCGAGAAAGAGCTCCAGGGCGCCCGCGAACGGCTCAAGGAAGCCTCCCGGCGCATCGAGGCCGCGGAGACGGCGCGACGGTCGGCCCAGTCCGACCTCGACCGGGCGGACGCGACCGCCGAGAAACTGTCGAAAGAGCTCGCCGCGACGAAGGCGTCGCTCGCCCAGCTCCGCACCGACTATCTGGGCCACCTCCCGGGGGCGGTCTCGAGCAAGATCCGCGAGCTCCAGGACGCGTCGCAGGCGAAGGCCGACGAGCGCCTCCAGGTCGCCCGCGAGCTCGAAGGCATACGATCCTCGCTCGAGGCCGCGCGGCAGGGGGCCGAGGCGCACCGCGCCGAGCTCGCCGCCGCGAAGCAGCAGGTCGACGAGCGCACCCGCGAGCTCGCGTCGCTCACCGGCGACCGCGACCGCGCGAAGGAGGCCCTCGAGGCCCTGAGGACCGTCGAATCCCAGCAATCGCAGGCCGTCCTCGCCCAGACCGAGAAGAAGCGCAAGCTCGAGGAGACGCGCCTCGCCCTCGTCGACCGTGCGGCCCGCGCCCAGGAGTCCGTCCGGACGAAGGACGCGATGGCCCACCAGGAGGAGGTCCGGCTCGCGGAAGCCCACCAGCGGCTCACCGACATCGAGGCGTCGATCCAGGACGTCGCCGAGTCCGAGCCGGACGAGAAGCCCGTGCCCGCCGACGAGCTCAAGCGGACGATCCAGACCCTGACGAGCCAGCTCGACGCGATGGGCTCGGTCAACCTGCGCGCCCTCGAGGAGTACGATCAGGAGAAGGGGCGCCTCGACGAGTTCGAGGGCGAGGTCGGACGCCTCAGCACGGAGAAGAAGGAGCTCACCGCCCTCGTGGGCGAGATCGAGGCGCGCAAGCGCGAGAAGTTGACCCAGGTCGTCATCGCGGTGAACCAGAACTTCCGCGAGATCTACGCCGACCTATCGGGCGGCGGCGAAGGGGAGATCGCCCTCGAGACCCCGAGCGACCCGTTGGCCGGGGGCCTCCTCATCAAGGCGCGGCCGGTGGGCAAGATCATCCAGCGGCTCGAGCAGCTCTCGGGCGGGGAGAAGTCCCTCGCGAGCCTCGCGTTCATCTTCGCGCTCCAGCGCCACGACCCGAGCCCGCTCTACGTGTTCGACGAGGTCGACATGTCGCTCGACGGCGTGAACGCCGAGAACGTCGGGCGGATGCTGCGGCGCAACGCGGAGCGCGCCCAGTTCATCGTCATCTCGCTCCGCAAGGT
>Ga0075426_10000451_pt1 | contig 28420 bp, 31 predicted proteins | sample SoiMethybrSBSTD5_FD_75304 | JGI IMG/M metagenome (GOLD analysis project Ga0075426, IMG submission 75304) | Bulk soil microbial communities from a Populus tree surrounding site in Tennessee, USA - Soil MetaG P. TD hybrid SBSTD5 | ecosystem: Environmental > Terrestrial > Soil > Tree plantation...
GAGACCGATCTCGCGGTGCTCTCCAAGGTCTTCACCGATCGCGCCTACGCCGAGGTGGGGCGCCGGGTCGTCAGCTCGGGGTTCCGGTTCACCGCGCTCGCCCCGCTCCAGCAAGTCTACGAGGCGGTCCCCATGTCGATGATGGATCACGTCACCCCCCGGAAAGCGGCTCGCATCGGACGCCAGCTCGGCGTGGACCGCGTGATCGTGGGCCGGTTCTACGGACTGCGCACGACCACGAACACCGGTGCCTTCACCCAGCCGATCTACAAGAAGGAAGTGGACAAGGATGACAAGGGGGAGACCCGGGAGCGCTATGTCGAGAAGACGATGATCGTCCTGACGCGCGACCGCGAGTGCAGCGTCGGGTTCGAGTACTCGATCGTGGACGTGCAGGACGCGGCGGTCATCATGGGCAATTCCGGAACGCTGCAGGCGTCGGCCCACGCCATCTACACGTCGGCGCCGCTCCTGGGTGGCGACGAAGACGACTACTGCCTGGTCCCGCCCGACATGGAGAAGCAGGATCCCGACCGCGCGAAGCGGATCCACTCCGAGTGGACGGACCACTGCGGCGACTGGAAGCTGAACGAGCTGATCCAGCGCTCGCGCAAGGAGCGGGTCCGCGGCTACGAGTCACGCTACAACGAGGACTGGGTGCTTCGGGCGAACGGGCGCGCGTTCTTCCTCGGGGACGTGCCGTCGGAAGGAGAGCTGGTGCAGCTGGGATTCGGCCAGGTGTGGGAGCCGCTGACGCGGACACTCCGGGATCTGGATCAGACCGAGCCCAGAGCCAAGGAGGCAGCGACCCCCTAGGCTAGGTCGCGCAGCGGAGCCCTTCCACCACGCAGGTGTGGCAGGCGCGCCACCGAAGCTCGATCGGACGGCCCGCTTCGCGAAGCGAGGTCCCCAGCATCGCCTCGGGATGCTCGACCAGGATCGGACAGGTGGCCACGCCGCGCGCGGTCACGGTCCGGCTCGTCGCGCAGATCAGAGCCTCTTCGATCTCGGGGGCGAGCGGCTCCCCGCCCAGCCTCTCGCGCTCGAGATAACCGCGCGTCCGTCCTTCTTCCCTTCCCATGCGGAGCAGAGGAAGGAATTTGACCCGTGGTCGCTCCAGACCGAGGCCGCGCAGGAACTCGGTGAACGCCAGACGCGCCTCGGCCGCCTTCAGCGTTTCCTCGTGCTCGACCACCGTGACCACCGGTGAGATACCCACGCGCGCCAGCCGACGAAGCGCCTCCACGACCCCGCCGTAAACGCCCTTTCCCCTCACCCTGTCGTTCGTCTCGGCGATGGCGCCGTCCAGGCTCACGCGGATGTCGAAGGAGTAGCGGCTGCGAGCGAAGCGATCCCCGATCCACGCCGCCAGCTCGTCATCGATGAGAAGCGCGTTGGTCAGGATCGTGAGTGGCATCCGGTCGAGCGCGAAATCGACGAGGCCGCGGATGTCGGGATGGAGAAAGGGCTCCCCGCCGGTGAAGTAGGCGTCCCGCGCTCCGAGCCCGGCCGCCTCCTCGAGCGCGGTCTCGACCATGATCCGGCTCATCGGTGGGAGCGACGTGCTCCGGGGGCCGGCGCTCACGAAGCAATGCCGGCACGCGATGTTGCAGAGCGTCCCCGTGAGCTGGATCCAGACCGTGTCCAGGGAACGGAATTCCACCCTGGGGCCTTCCCGAGCCTCCGGAGCGCGAATCATCTCATACCGGTCCTTCCCTCATGATCACGGGCGAAGCGGGCAGGAGATCGAGCTTCAGGGTCTTTCCCTTGCGGTCGACCTGCCCGAACTGTAATACCCCGGTCGGACAGCTCTGCACGCAGGCGGAGCACCGCACACATTCGGGATCCTGCATCGGCATCCCCTTGTTCGCGAAGTTCATGACGTCGATTCCCTGGTGGCAGACCGTGGTGCACACGTTGCAGGAGATACATTTCTTCTTGTCGGGAACGATCGCGAAACGGCTGAATCGCGCGTAGACGTGCATGAGCGCCGCCAGCGGACAGAAAAAGCGGCACCAGACGCGGCCCGAGAACCAGAAGTAGAGTCCGTAGCCGAGGACCCCCGCGAGGAACACGTCCACGCCCCACTTGTAGGGCGTCTTGAAGAAAGGATCGAACACCGCGTCGATCCGGTTTCCATCCGGGAGGATCCACCCGACGATCCGGAGCATGAGGATCAGGACCGCGATCGCGAGAACCGCCTGCCCCGCCATGTTCACGCGATTCCAGACGGGCCCATGCGGCATCTTGTGCCGGTGCGTATCCCCCAGAGTCTCGGCGAGCGCGCCGCACGAGCAGATCCATCCGCAGTAGACGCCTTTGCCGAAGAAGTAGATGCCGAGCGGGATCAAGACGAGCGTCTGGAGGATTCCGATCCCGATCCACCACCAGAGCGGGTCGTGGGTGAAGATGTTGTAGACGTTGAGCGGCCACGCGAGGATGAGGCCGTAGGCCCGCCAGAATTCGCGGCCATGACCGTAGCTCACGACCGGGAAGAGGGCGTCCAGGAGACCGCGCGGCAGGAGTCCGTGGTACGCGAGCTGCGGAAGGAGTATCTCGGGCAGGAGGAAGAGGGGCAGCACCTGGATCGCCATGAGCGTCAGGGTCTGTGCGGTCACATACGGCGTGTCTCGTCTGCGGATCCGCTTCAGCCCGAAGATGACGACCACGGACGAGTAGGCGAGCGTGTACCAGAACGCAGGGCCGGAGGCGCTGATCGCGAGCGTGCCCAGGAGCGTCGACGGCTCGCGAGCCTGCGCGGCGATCACCCCTCCCGCCCGGTTCAGGAGCTCCGGAAGATTGAAGGGGAACCAGTGGCGCTCCTGGAAGAACGTCGACATGGAGCCGCCCGATTTCCAGTTGTAGAGCCAGGCGCAGAAGAGGAGGAACAGCGAAAGGGCGATCCACCGCCTGGCCCGCATCTCGCCGGCGATCCGGATCCCCGATCGGCGGAAGAAATCGAGCGGGGCCTCGCGGCCCAGCATCGTGAAGACCACCTCGTTCGGGATCGTCCGTTCGCCGTTCCCGCTTCGCAGCACGACCTCGCCGGGACGGATCTCCTTCACCTCCGTGCCCAGCTCGAGCCGAAGCGAGCCGCCGGGCGCGTGGACAAGACGCTCCACCTTCTCCACGTTCTCGTGCTTCGGCCGCGAGAACTCCTGGCGCCGGTAGGAGAGGGTGACGCGCGACCCGGCCTCGGCGAGCGCGATCGCGGTCTCGAGGGCGGAGTCCCCGCCCCCGACCACGAGCGTCTCGAGGCCGGCGAAGTCCTTGGGATCGTGAAGGCGGTTGTACACCTTGTCGAGATGCTCGCCCGGCACGCCCAGCATCCGGAAATCTCCGCTGCGTCCGATCGCGACCAGGACGCGGCGCGCCCGCAGTGAAGCGCCCCCCTCGAGGTGAACGGTGAGCGCGTCGCCCTTCCGCTCCACGCGCTCCGCCCGGGCGTGCGTGGGCCGGATGCCGGAGCGCTCGGTCTGGGCTCTCAGCTCCTCGACCAGAGCCTCCTTCACGTCGGCGGTGACCTGGAGATCCCCCTCCGGCTTCATGGAGCGCGGGTAGGTGTAGATCGGCTTCCGCTGGGGGAAATTCACGAGGGTCGAGAAGGGTTCGGCCGCTTCGATGATCTCGAACCGAAGCCCCTTCTTGCGGGCTTCCACCGCGGCCGCCATCCCGGAGACACCGGCCCCCACGATCGCGAGATCGAGCAGGGTGTCGTCCGGGGCCCGGGCGGACGTCGCCGCGCGAGCGACCCGGGCTCCGGAGTCGAGCGAAAGCTTGAGGAGGGGGATGCCGGTCAGATCGCCGGAGATCGAGACGCCGGGAACGTTCGTGGAGCCGTCCGGGCGCGCCTCGGGGAGCGGCTCCACCGTGCCCGCCGGCCAGCGCGTGTGGAGCCACTCGGCATAGCGTGCGATCCATCGAAGCATTCCGCTCTCCGTGCCCTGAGGGGAAAAGAAGAGGCCCGCGGAGAGACTCTAGGGGTCCGCCCCTCCGCGAGCCAGAGAGAAACGACTGCGAGCGGCTACTTCCCGGTTTCGGGGGTCTTGTTCTCCTTCGACTCGGTAGCCTTGCTCTCCTTCGACTCCTCAGCCTTGCTCTCTCCCATGGCGGTTGCCTGCTTCGCGATGATGTGGCTCCGAACCTTGGCGTACTCCGCCTTGGTGAGGATGCTCTTCTTCGTCAGCTCGCTCTTCATCTTGTACGGGCGGCCGGCGATGATCTTCTCCGCGAGCTCGTCGGTGATGCCGTTCAGCTTCATGAGGTCTTCCTTGCTCGCGCTGTTGATGTCCGTGGCCGGCGCGCGCTTGGTCTTAGCCGCGAGATGCGCCGGGTGCTTCGCGTGGGTGCTCGTGGCAGCCTGGGCCGCCGGGACCTTCGTCGCCGACGCGGCGGACGACTTGGCCGTGGTTCCCGTCGCCGCGTACGCCGCGATCGGCAGCAGCAGCGCGACGGCGAGGGAAGAGAGCACGTGGATCTTGGACGAGCGAATCATGAGGGTCTCCTTGTGGAGGGCATTCCAAAACACGCCACCGCGCCCTCCTGGCGGTCGGCGTGGGGACGGCTCGGGAGCCGGTCCCGGGTCAACGTGAGCCCGTACGGCAGAGTCCTGCCGGGGTCGGAACGTGAGGTTCGAGTTGTGTTCGAGTTATGGGTCGGGGGCGAGGTGCCGCTGAAATGCTGCCTTGGGGAGGATGAAGCGTCGTGATGGGGGCGGCCCTCCGGGGGGCCCCGTCCCCGGCTCACGAGCTCGATATGGGAAACCGGATCGGTGTCGGTGCCGGGATCGAAGCGGCCGGACGTCCAGGAATTGGAGAGCCGGGCGGTCCGATCCTCGGCGGGTCCGTGACCCCCGGTCTTGCCGCGGGCGTGCGGCCGGTACTCATGCGACGGCGGTCGGATCGCGGCGTGGCGAGGAACGGTGGACCGGCGGGCCGGCTGTGGGGGGGACCCTCCGGCCGCAGTCATGGGATTCCGCGCGATGAGCTGCTCGGCCACGGCGGCGTGGCGCCGATGGTGTCTCCGCGCGTGGCGCGACCGGGTCGCGTGCGTCGCCGTGGCCGATGCGCCGGCTGCCGAGTGCCGCGGGGAGGCGGCAACTCGGAGCGGCGCCGGGGGGGACGGATTCGCGGCGGACGCCTCGGACGAGCCCGCGTACGCGAGCGCCGCCGTGGCGACCAGGGCCGCAATGATCCAATGTCGTTTCACGAAGCTCCGGCTCCTCCGCGCCCGGATGATCCCGGGACGCATCCATTCCGCCGTCTCGTGCTACCCCACCTGGAGCGGGCGGGTTCCAAGGCACAACTCACGAGGCCACCGCCGCTTCCCGTTCCGCCTCCCGCCGCTCCGGACGACGGAAGTAGGAGCGCAAGCCGCCCGCGGACTGCGCCCGAACGAGCGCCAGCGCCACTTGCGGCAGCGCGAGCGGCTCGGGATAGACGAGATAGCGATCCTCGAACGTAGGACCGAACTTTTCCTTCCACCGGAACAGACCCTCGAACTGGTAGAACCTCGCCAGATGCTGCATCAGGAACGACCGCGCTCGCTCCGGCGCCTTGTCCAGCATCGGCTCTTCCCTTCCGTCCACCTTGGCGAGCGCTGACAGGGAGAGGGAGAGCAGCGCGTCGCCGCGGCTCTTCGCGGTCTCCACCGACTTCGCCACCAGGAAATCCATGACCCCGGGTGGGGCGTCGGACCGCCGCCGCATCAAGTCCAGCGCCCACCCCCGGCGGGCCCAGATGGGCACCCAGGTCAGAAACGCCGCGGCCCGCCGGCCCGCGCCGTCCCAGGCCACCACGACCCACTCCCGCGAGAGGCGGTGGGCGTCGAACCGCCCCATGGACAATCCCTTCTCGTCCCCCCGGTGCGCCGCCAGCCACTCGCTCGAGATCTGCCGAAGCTGCTCGCCGAGCCCCCCCGCGTGTGCCGCATCGAACGGATTCGATCCGGGAACGAAGTGGCACGCCGTGTACCCCGCGGCCTCGAGCTTGCGAGTCGCCCGCCGGACGTCCCCCATCGCGGAGCCTTCGAGCGTGAACCGATCGGTCCAGAGGATCGGATCCTCGCCGATGTGGAGCGCCTTCCACCCCAGCGATCGGTAGAGCGGAAGCCGCTCCGGCCTGGCCTGGAAGACCGCGAAGCTCCAGTCGCGCTCCGAGCAATGGGCCGCGAAGGCCTGGAGCAACGGCAAGAGCTCCTCTTCCGGTCCGATGGGATCACCGATCGCGATCAGGGTGTCCGACTCGAACCGGTAGGCGATCACCGCCCGACCGTTGGCACTGAAGAAGTAGTCGACCTCCGGCGCCAGCGCGAAGGCGGCCACGGAGGAGTCGCCGTGACGCTCCAGCAGCGTCCGAACCCGCTCCGACTCCAGCCTGTGGCGTCCCCGATGCCGCACCGGCTTCAGGGCCGCCAGACCAATCCCCACCACGAACGTGAACGCGAGAAGACTCAGGGACTCGAGGAACCAGCGCACGACGTGCTGGGCATGGGGCCCGATGGAATACGGGACCACCAGGGTTTCGTGACCGATCCCGAACAGGCGGTAGGCCGATTCGGAGACCGCCCGCCCCAGGGAGGCGTTACCGGAGTAATGGGCCTCCAGATACCAGCATCCCGCGACGGCGTAGACGGCCAGGGCCAGAGCCGCGATGAGGGCCCGGGACCGGAGCGCCCGGAGGCTGAGCTCGCGGCTCTTCACCCGGAAGGCGTCCCCGCTGATCCCGAGGGCGAAGAGGAGCGCCGTGGCGGCGGTGGCTTCCTCGAAATCGAAGGCCTTGAGCATGTTCACCGGCACGGAGACCGCGCAGAGGAACATGGCAGCCACGAACGCGCGCCGCTTCCCCCGCCGGAGGCCCCAGGCGGTGAGGAGGAGGAGCACGCCGGCGAGGAGCGTGAAGGTTCGGCTGGTATCGAGGACCGTGGTCGGCACGATGCGGCGCAGCGCGATGAGACGCTGGGGCGGATGGGAGAGAAGGGCGGAAAGCAGGTTGATGATGCCCTGCGCCGCGACGGCGAGCGAGAGGGCGACGCGGCGCGCGGTGACGCCGGGATCTGCCCTCGATCGGATTCCCGCGAAGGGCGTATCCATGCGCCTATTCCCCCGCGTACCGCACCACGAGAAGCGTGATGTCGTCGAACTGAGGGCGATCCGCGGAGAAGGTGCGGACCTCCCCCAGGACGTGCTCGATCAATTGGTCGGGCTCCATGGCACAGGCGGCGCCCAGACAACCGAGCAGGCGCTCTTCCCCGAACGACTCGTCGTTCGTGCCGGCCGCGTCGCTCACGCCGTCGCTGTAGAGAACCAACGTGTCCCCGGCACGGAGGGGGGTCTCTTCCTGGCCATACGTGGCATCGCCGAAGGGACCGATCGGCAGTCCCCCCACCTCGAGCCGGCGCACCGATCCGTCCCGGCTCACGAGAAGGGGCGGGTTGTTCCCCGCGTTGCAGGAGACCAACGTCCCGTCCGGTGAGAGCACGGCGTAGAAGGCGGTCGCGAATCTCCCTTCCACGATACGCTGGTGCAGAACGTGGTTGACCCGCTCGATCGTGCGCGCGGGCTGCCCGTCTTCGACGTTGGAGGTGAAGATTCCCTGCACCATCGCCGCGAGCAGCGCCGCCGGGGGCCCCTTCCCCGCGACGTCCCCCAACACGAAGCCCAACCGGCCGCCCGGAAGATCGAAGTAGTCGAAGAAGTCGCCGCCGATGGTGCGGCACGCGATGGCGGCCCCCGCCGCCGCGAAGGCCCGGGCCACGTGCGGGCGGCCCGGCTGGAGCGCGCGCTGGATCTCGCCGGCGATCTTGAGCTCCTGCTCCTCGCGCGCGTTCTCTTCGGCCTCGGCACGGACGCGGTCGGTGAGGCGGCGTTGGTAACGCGCCGCGTAGACCCAGCCCAGGAAGAGCGCGGTGAAGAGGAGGGTGAAGGCGAAGAACGTTCCGATGGCGCGCGGCGTGATCCTTTCTCCGCCGCCGAACGCCGCGTGCACGATCGTGGCGGAGATGACCGAGCCCACCATGGCCGCCATGGCGAAGCTCGCGGTCTCGAGGGGGGCCACCTTGCCCCCGCGGTCGCCCAGGCGCTTCAGCCGGGGCACGACCAGAGCGCGGTTGATCGCGATGGTGCCGGCGATGACGAAGGAGAACACGAGAGATACGAGGTAGTACCCCGGGAGATTCCTGATCCCGCCCCCGTAGAGCAGATCGAAGAAGATCCCGAACGGGATCGCCAGGCCGCCGTACCACGCGACGCGGACGAAGATCCGTTTCCAGCCCGGTAGACGGAACATCACACCGCGAGGTCCTTCTCGAAGAACAGCGCCCCCGGGATCGGATTCTTCCGATAGGGCTCGATGGGACGAAAGCCGAGCGAGCGATAGAGCGCGGCGGCTTCGATCATGGCGGGAACCGTGTCCAGGCGCATCTTCCGGTAACCCTTCGCCTGTGCCTCCGCGATGACGGCGTCGGCGAGGCGGCGGCCCAGGGCGCGGCCGCGGAACGCGGGCCGCACGAAGAGGCGCTTCATCTCGCAGACGTCCCTCTCCATGGCCCGGAGCGCCACGCACCCCTGCACCAGGTTGCCGTCGAAGGCGAGAAGGATCGTCCCGCCCGGGGGCGCGTAGTCGCCGGGGAGGCCCTTCAGCTCCTGGTCGAATCCCTGGAACGAGAGGTCGAACCCGAGCGACGAGGCGTATTCCTCGAAGAGCGAGCGCGCGATCATGAGGTCATCCTTCGAGGTGACCGGACGGACCTGATCCAGGGGCGTCTCGACGAGCAGCAACCGCGCGATCTTTCCTACCGAGCCGTAGCGCTCGTCGTACTCCCGTTTCAGCGCGACGCCGGGGCCGGTGCGGTAGGCCTCGTAGTCGGCCATGCTCGCGAGCTCGTAGATGGTCATGTACTGCGGCCGGAACCGGAGATCCCCGCTTCCCTCCGGCGCGCGGAACTTCCGCACGCTCTTCATCTGGGGCGCGGCCATGACGTGGGGAATGTGGACTCGGTTGTGCCAGTCGTTCCACTCCTCGAGCATGTCTTCCGGGACCCAGGTCATGACGGCGTACCGCACCACCCCCCGAGGGCCGTCGCTTCTTCGGCGATCCATCACCCGCCTACCGGGAGTGAGATCCGACGCTCGCGGCGTGGAGATGCCGGAGCATCTGGATCTGGCCCCGGTGCCCCGCGAAATGCTCGTGCATGTGGTAGAGGGCCCAGCGGATGTTGAACAGGCGCTGGCTCCCGTCATCGCGGGTTCTCGTCACCTCCCGCTCCAGATCGGCGTCGGTCAGCTTCATCGCGGCAGCTTTCAAATAGGTGCGCGCCTTGGCGAGAAGATTCTCGTAGTCGGGGAGCGTCTTGCCCGCGAGGTTCGCCGGCGGGCCGGCGTCGGGGGCGAGGGGCAACCCGTCATCCTCGATCGCGATCCCGAGCACGGTCTTGGTGTCGATCTCCTTCATGCCGAGAAGCCCGATCTGGACCCACAGGGTCTCGGCGATCGCTTCGTGCGCGAGAAGCATCCCGATCGTGTTCATGCCGCGCTCGGGCTGCCACTCGAGCTCCTGGGGGGTGATCCCCTTCACGGTCTCGAGCAGGATCCGGGTCTGATCTTCCAGCTGGGCGTAGAAGCTCCCGGCTTCGCGGGCGCGGAAGCCTTCCGTGGGCTCAAGGATGGAACGCAGGGTGACGGCCATGATCGCTTCTCCGATTGAGTTTGGGTGAACCGGTGGAGGTGGAGCGGTCAGAATAGCAGATTCGGCCGACGGTGCCCGGGCCTCAGATCCCGAGCCAGTAGGTGGCCTTCACCGCGACGACGTTCTCGGGGCGGTTGTCGAGGAGCGCCCGGAAATCCCGCGAGAAGTCGAAGTCTCCGAACGGCTGCGTCTCGCCCCGGCTCTGCTGCCAGACTAGGAAGATCGCGGACCCGGGCCGGTATTCCCAGCGAAGCACCGCGTTTCCCAGGAGGGAGCGGAAGTTGAAGTTGGGATCCGGAACCGCGAAGGACGCGGCCGGTCCGGGGCCGTCCGGGTCGATCCGGTAGACGCCCGTGGAGTCGCGAAGGATGGTGCCGGTGTGCTTGCCATAGACGCTGAACGCGTACTCCCTCGGTTTCTCGAGCTCCTTCAGATCCTTGTAGAGGCCCGTGACCACGAAAGGCTGGAGGTAGAGCTGGAAGCTGAGCTTCGGCGAGAAGGTCCAGTTCACGCGCGTGTCGAGCGAGAAGGATTTCTGCTCGATCGTCCCGAAGACGTAGCGGGCGCCGTACGTGGCCGCCGCCAGGGAATCCGGAACCGTGCTCACGTACTGCGCCATGTCCCGGGACACGCGGATCGTGGGCGAGATCTGGATCAGCGCCGAGGAGGCGGGATGGAGCGTGAGGAACGGCGTGTACTGGATCGAGCGGCCGCCCGCGTCGTCCCACTGCACGTTCTGCTGCCACCCGGCCTGCGTGCTCTTCCGGAAATCGGAGTTGACCGTGAACCGCACCCGTCCTCCCGGAGGCACGCGCGACATCGGCCCTCCGCGAGTCAAGCGGTCGTCGTACCCGCCCGGGTACCACGACGTCCGGATGTCACCGTACCAGTAGTTCCGGAACGTGCCCTCCGCGTCGCCCTCGTACCCCTGGTACGTGAGGTCCCCGGCGTAGTTGAACGAATGGTTCGTGAAGACGAACGCGTCCCAGTTGTGGAAGACCCTCCCCGGCTTGTTCTGCTTGTAGAGCGCGAGCCACGAGAACCCTCGGGCGTCGGCCGCGTTCATGTAGCCCACGTCGTTGATCTCGAACCCGGGGCTCCAGTCCTGGTACGTCGCGGTGCCGACCCAGTGCTCTCCTCCGATCTTGTTGAGGGAGAGCTGGCCCGCGGCGCCCGTGAGCGAGGTGCGGGTCGGGTCGTAGTGGAGATGATCGGCGTCCGGGCGCTGGAAGTAGCGCACGCTCGAGCGTTGCGTGCGGTCGATCGCGGACGCGGTGCCCTGCACGTAGCTCCCCAGCGCGAACCCGTCGATCGACCACTTTCGCTTCGCCCAGAACCGGTTGAAGTCGACGCCGCCGACGTAGGCGCGCGAGCGCAGCATGGAGTTGAGCGTGGAGTCCGAGCCGTCGCGCAGCACGGCGGTGCCCAGGAAGCCGACCGACGTGTTGCCTCCTCCCGACTCGCGGCGCAGGCGCCCCACGAAGTAGTTCGTGAGGGGCTCCACGGGATCCCGGTGCATGAGGCCCGCGTCGTCGAGATACCGCGCGCGCTCGCGCGAGGTCACGGCGTCGAGCGTTCCCACGGACCAGCCGCTCCGGGTCTTCCCCGTGAGCTTCACCGCCGCGTCGATGGTCGTCGCCGTGGGGCTGTCCACGTAGTTGAATCCCGTGCCGCCCAGGGCGAGCTGCGGGGCCCTCCCGATCCGGCGCGCGTGGAACGGGATCGTCGTGTTGAAGCTGTTCTGGCTGCGGCTCTGGCCGAACCGGAAGAGGTCCGCCCCCTCGACGAAGAAGGGCCGGCGCTCCGGGAAGAACGTCTCCACCGTCGTCAGATTGACCACGGCCGGATCCACCTCGACCTGCCCGAAATCCGGATTCACGGTGGCGTCGAAGGTGAGGTTGCTCGTCAGCCCGTACTTCAGATCCGCGCCGAGCGAGCCGACCTTCTTCGATCCGTCCCGGAACGGATCTCCGGCCGCCACCGGCTGGTAGCTGGCCTTCGCCAGGCTGTACGGCAGGAGCTCGAAGTGGCGTGGGGTCGAGAGCTCACCCAGCCCCACCAGATGTCCATAGCGGCTCGCGTCGCTCAGCTCCTTCTTGGGAGTGAACGAGAACTCGGCGAGCTCCTGCTTGCGATCGATCCACCGGCGCATCTGGATGCCCCAGATCCCGTCGGAGGATGGATTGAACCGGAGCTGCGAGAGGGGGATCTCCATCTCCGCCGTCCATCCCAGGGAGTCGATCGTGGTGTGCACGTTCCAGACCGGGTCCCACGAGAAGTCGGCGTTCCCCCGGGCGTCGATGTAGGAATCGTCGTAGGAGCCCGCCGGGTTCACGCGGAACCGGTACGTGGTCAGGTGGTCGTGGTAGGAGTCGAGGAGGAGCGCGAAGTAATCGGAGGCCAGATCCTCGTCACGCCGGACCAGGCGCCGATGGACCTTCCGCGGCTCGCGGTCGTAGAGCCTCGCCCCCACGTAGAGCGCGTCGTCCCCGATCAGGATCCGCACCTCGGTGCGCTCCGTGACCGGCTTCCCTTCGTCCGGGTCGCGCTGCGTGAACCGGTCCACCATCTCCGCCTGGCTCCAGGCTGCCTCGTCCAGCTTTCCGTCCACCTTGATGCGCTCGCTCGTCTGGAGCGCGAGGATTCGAGGAGCGGCCGCGTGGCCCTCGGCGTGGGTGGAATCGGCCGGCTGGGCGAACGCCGGGGACGCCGCGACGAGAGACAGGAGCGAGAGAAGGATCACGCGCATCGGGTACCCTCCGTGAGCACTCTACGTCATCGGAGGCGTCCCTGTTTCGATCGCGGGGGTGCGCCGGGGCCGATGTACGTCTTATGATGGCGGGCCCCGGGATTTGGTTGGAAGCCGCCTCAGCTCGGGCACGGGTTCCAACCCCAAGGGCCCCATCTCCATCCAAGGGTGGTGAATGAATTACTCGGCTGGCGGAACCATGACACCGAGTCGGGACTCGGAAGGAGCGCCTTCGCGACACCGGGACCAGGAGGACGTATCCCTCGCCGCCGGGGGCGACGTCCGCGCCTTCGCGCGCCTGTACGGGACGCATTCGGCCCGTATCTTCAATCTGGCGCGCCGCATGACGACGAGCGAATTCGCCGTGGACCTGACCCAGGACATCTTCCTCAGGGCCTGGGAGAAGCTCGGGACCTTCCGCGGTGAATCCGCCTTCGGCACCTGGCTCCACCGCCTGGCGGTCAACGTGATCCTGGCGCGGAGGGCGACCCTCCGCACCGAGAAGAGCCGCATCTCGGATGAGGAAGGGGCGCTGGACCTGGTGCCCGCCAAGACCGGACGATCGGACCTGGGCGTGGATTTCGAGCGCGCCATCGAGCACCTCCCCGATGGGGCCAGAACGGTGTTCGTTCTGTACGACGTGGAGGGGTACCAGCACGAGGAGATCGCGACCATGCTGGGGATCTCCTCGGGCACATCGAAAGCCCAACTTCACCGGGCGCGGATGATCCTGCGCCGATACTTGACGCGATGACGGGAGTGACGTGATGCAAGACCCCTGGATGGAACGACTGTCCGAATACCTGGACGGAGACCTGGACAAAGGCGAGCGCGAGCCGCTCGAGGCGCACCTCAACGAGTGCGCGGAGTGCACGGCGGTTCTGGGAGATTTGAAGAAGGTTCGCGCGCGGGCCCGGGAGCTGAACCAAGCCCCGGTGCCGCCGGGGCTCTGGCCCCGCATCGAGAAGGCGATCGCCTCGTCTCGCGGCGAGACCGCGCCCGTGGGACGCGTGGTCACCCGCGTGGCGTGGCGCGCCCCGCGCGTCTCGTTCTCGATTCCCGAGCTCCTGGCCGCCGGCCTCGCGGTCGCGCTCGTCTCCGGAGGCGTCGTCTTCGCGGTGATGCGTCATGCGGTCCCGGCGCCGAACATCACGCCGGTTCGCGTGGCTCGCGGGCCCGAATCCCAGGGCTCGAACCCCGGAGTCACGACCACCCCGGAGACCGAACCACGTCCGACCGTCGAGCGGGAGACCGAGCCGCCCACCGTGTCGGCGGTGCCCGCCGTTCGCACCGACCCGGAGCCTACCGCCGCGGGGCTCAGCCCCGAGACGCCGCACGAGGAGGCCATCTCCGAGCTTCGCAAGGCGCTCGCCCGCGAACGGGACAAGCTCGATCCCGCGACGATCCGCACCCTGGAGGCCAACCTCGCCATCATCGATCTCGCGATCGATCAAGCCAAGCGCGCCCTCGCGGCCGATCCCGCGAACACCTACGTGAAGGAGCATCTCGCGGAGACCATGCGCCGCAAGGTCGAGCTCCTCCAGCGCGCCACCCTGCTCGCCAGTACTTCGAACCCGGAGGGAACCCGTTGATGCGCGCTGCGCTCGCCGTCGCTCTGTTCGCGGCTTGTTTCGTCCTCCCCCCCGCCGCGCGGGCAGCCTGTCCCGATCCCGAGAACGATGTTTCCGTGGAGGTCGACGTCCCACCGGTCACCGTGTCGGTGCCAAAGGTTTCGGTCGCGTTGCCGGAAATCGCGGTCCCGCTCACCCCCCCGATTCCCGCGGCCCTCGGCATGAACCTGCGCGATATGGACGACGAGGACGCGGATGACGAAGACGAGGACCAGAACACGGTGCCCCAGCCCGACACGACGTTCTCCGTTCGCCCGGGGACCGCGCTCGAGATCGAGAATTTCGGCGGCTCCATCGAGGTCCGGACGTGGGACAAGGACGCGATCAAGATCGCGGCCGATCACTCGCTGCGCGATCGCGTCATGATCGTGCGCACGGGCTCGGCGATCCGGTTCCAGGTGAAGTCGCGCCGCTGGGTCCCCGCCTCCGTGCGCTACCGCATCGTGGCGCCGCGCTGGATGAAGCTCGAGCTCTCCGGGGTGAATACCGACATCGACGTCACCGACTCTCGCGGCGAGATCCGCGCCGAGACCGTGCAGGGGGACATCACCGTGAGGGGCGCGACGGGCTATTGCTCCCTGAGCTCGGTCCAGGGGGCCATCCTGGTCCAGGACGTCCGCGGGCGGGTCGAGTCCTCCTCGGTCAACGAGAAGGTCCGGCTCACGAACGTCGTGGGGCCGATCTACGCCGAGTCGGTGAACGGAGGCATCGAGATCGAGGGCGCCCACTCGGACTCCGTCGAGGCCTCGACGGTGAACGGCCCGGTGACCTTCGAGGGGCAGATCACCGACGGGGGCTACTATCGATTCGCCACCCACAACGGCTGCATCGACGTCGCGATGCCCGAGAAGTCCAGCGCCACGCTCTCCCTCTCGACGTTCAGCGGCGGGATCGACTCGAGCTTCCCGGTCACCCTGAAGAAGATCCGGTCCAAGCACTTCGAGACCACCCTGGGCACCGGGCGCGCCAAGTTCGAGATGGAATCGTTCCAGGGCACGATCTACCTGCGCCGCCCGGGCGAGGCCCGCGCGAGCTGTGACGCGGGATCGGACGACGACTCCGATCAGACGGCCAAGGCGGAGCACGAGAAGATCCAGAAGAAGGAGAAGGTCCAGAAGCAGAAGATCCAGAAAAAGGAGAAGAGCGAGAAGGATCCGGACGAGGACGACGAATAGACCCGATCCGGCTTTAAGGAACAAAGCCCTCTTGACCTGACCCCCGAGCGTTCCTAGCATCATCGGATGGCCAAGACGCATTCCCCGGGCTCCCGGCACGAGCCGCTGCCCCTCCACCTCCGGGCGATGGACAATCTCTCCTTCATCCGGGGCGCGATCGAGCGCGCCGGCTCCTTCACCGCGGTCTCCGGCAAGGGCCAGGCTCTGGTGGGCCTCACCGCGCTCGCGGCGGCGTGGATCGCCGCTCGCAGCGCCACCCGCACGGAATGGGTCTGGGTCTGGATCGCCGAGGCCGTGGTCGCCCTCCTCATCTCCGTCTGGGCGATCGCGCGGAAGGCGCGCGAGGCGGGCCTGCCCCTCTTCACCGGGGCGAGCCGGAAGTTCGCGCTCAGCTTCGGACTCCCGGTCCTCGTGGGCGCTCTCGCCACGCCGCCGCTCCTCAGCTCGGGCGTCGGTTCCGATCGGATCCCGGGCCTCTGGCTCGCGCTCTACGGGACCGGCATCGTGACCGGCGGGCTCTTCTCGGTCGCGATCGTGCCCGTGATGGGCCTCTGCTTCATCCTCCTCGGATCCTGTGGCCTCTACGGTCCGCCTGCCTGGGGAGACGCGCTCATGGCCGCCGGCTTCGGAGGGCTCCATCTCGTCTTCGGCATCGCGATCGCGAGGAGGTATGGTGGCTGAGCCCGATCGCGCCCCGCGAAGGCGCGCCCAAACCCCGCCACGCGTGGACGTGGATCGCCTCATTCACGAGCGGTTGCGTCTCGCGATCCTGAGCGCGCTCGCCGTGAACGAGACCCTGACCTTCAACGAGCTCAAGACCCTCACGGGAGCCACCGACGGCAACCTGAGCGTCCATGGGCGCAAGCTCGAGCAGGCCCGGTACCTCTCCATCGCCAAGACCTACGCCGGCCGGCTCCCCAAGACCGAATTCCGCATCACCGAGCAGGGCCGGCGCGCTCTGCTCCGCTATCTGGATCACATGGAGGCGTTGATCTCCGCGATGCGCGAGCGGCGCTGACGGACCCACCACCAAAGGGGGAACCACGATGGATGGCGGACGGAGCAGATGGAGCGACTGGGCGCTGACGGCTCTTCGAATCGTCGCCGGGTTTCTATTCTTCTGCCACGGCGCGCAGAAGCTTCTGGGCTGGTTCGCGAGTCCTGACGCGCCACCCATGCATCCAGCGTTTCCGCAGCTGCCCTGGTTCGCGGGGGTGATCGAGCTCGTGGGCGGCGCCCTCATCGCGATCGGCTTCCTGACGCGGCCGCTCGCGTTCCTGGCCTCCGGGGAGATGGCGTTCGCCTACTTCATGGCCCACGCGCCCCACGGTCCCATTCCGCTCCTGAATCACGGCGAGCTGGCGGCGCTGTACAGCTTCCTCTTTCTGTTCCTCGCGGCGCACGGCGCCGGTCCCTATTCGGTGGACGGAACGATGCGACGACGGCGTCCCTAGTACCTACGCCGGGTCCAAGCTCAGGCTCAGGCTCGGGCCGAGCGCCGCGCGACGCGCTCGGTCCAGCGATAGAGCTCGAAGGAGATCCAGGCGAGGAGGAGGAGGCCGAGGATACCGAATCCCGTCGCGATCAGAGGACGATCGAGCCCCAGGCGCGCTCGCGCCTCGCCGAACGCGGTCGCGCTGAGAAGGGTCCAGCGCCCGGCGAGGAAGCGGCCGGCCACGCTGACGGCGTCGGGCCTCCAGAGGAGGAGCCCGATCAGCCCGCAGGCCAGAGCGGCGGCGGGGTCGGCGGCGGCCTGCGCCCACCAGGGTAGAGGAGGCGCGATCGGTCTCAAGACGGGCCGCGGCGCGGCCTCGACCCGCTCCATGACGCGGGCCACGAAGCGAGCTCGGTCGAGGGGCGGCGCCGACGGCTCGCGGCGGAGGGCGGCATCGATCTCGGATTGTGCCCGGAGAAGCGCCGCGCAGCGTTCGCATCTGGACGCGTGCGCATGCGCCCGCGGCTCCGCCTCCGCGGGCGCGCCGGTGTCGAGCCAGCTCGTGAATTCCGCGCAATTCATCGTTCGTTCATCCATCCTTCGCGAAGGAGGGCGCGCGCCCGGTGCAGGTGCGTCTTCACGGTCCCTTCCGGAATCCCGAGCGCCCCGGCCACCTCATCCACGGAACGGTCCTCGTAGTAGTACAGGATCACCACGGCCCGCTGCACGTCCGAAAGCGTTTCCAGAAGCCGCTCGAGCCGCCTCGAGAGCTCGGCCGAGCCGGCGGGCTCGGGCTGCAGGGCCTCCCAGTCATGGCCCTTGACCTCCTCGAGGGACGTCTCGCGCGCCCTCCGCGATTTCAGGGTGGCCGACCGATCCAGGGCGCGACGAACCACGATCCGGTATAGCCAGGTCGTGAACGTGGATTCACCGCGAAACGCGGGGAGCGCGCGCCAGGCCCGGACGAAGGCGTCCTGGGCGACCTCCTCGGCCTCCTGGGCCGACCCCAGCATCCGGAAGGCGAGGCCGTAAGCCCGGTCGCCGTGCCGCTCCACCAGGCGGCGGAATGCCCGGACGTCGCCCGCCCGGGCGCGCTCGATCCACTCGCGTTCCTCCGGGACGGTGCCCACCGTGGGGTTGGACCGGTCGAGGGAGGGTTCCGGTTTCAACGACAAGGCCATGGAGGTGGAAATCGCTGAAACCGCACGACCGGGCCTCCCGGTCCAAGGGGGTGAAGTCGGGCGGATGGTAGCGCAGCCCACAGAGGGGAGGTCTCGAAAATGTTCCATTTCAACGGGGAAGGCTTCGTATCGATCTTCGCGATGGCGATCCCGATCGTCGCGATCATCGGGGGAATCACCGTGGCGGTCGTCCGGACGCTCGGCCAGCAGCGCATGGCGGAGCTGGCCCACAAGGAGCGCATCGCCGCGCTGGAGCGTGGCGTGGATCCGGCCAAGCTCCCGCCCGCTCCGGTCATCGACTACGGGCCGGCCTTCGGCACCTACAGCCCCCTGCGTCGCTATCACGGCCTCGTGATCGGGGGAATCGTGTGCACGGTGGTCGGCGTGGCGATCGCCCTCTTCCTCCATCTCATGGAGACGGAGAAGAACGCCTGGGCGGTCGGCCTGATTCCCTTCGGCGTCGGGATCGCGCTCCTTCTCAGCGCGGCGCTGGTGAAGCCGCGGAACGGCGGAGGCTCGTCGTCGAGTCTCCCGCCCCAGCGCTAGGCGGGGCGATCCGATGGGATGCCTCAGGGATTCAGGATCAGCGGCAGCCCGTTCTTGCCTCCGATCACCACGAACTTGGAGTTCGCGGACTCCGAGAGCTTCTCGGTGGCCTCGATGCCCTTCCAGGTCAGGAGCCCCGGCGTGATCCCGGCGGTCACGATCCTCTGGAAGTCGGCGATGCCCTGCGCCTCGATCCGCTTCCGCTCGGCCTCGCTCTTCTCCTTGCGGAGCACGAACTCCATCTGCTGCGCCTTCTGATCCGCCGCGAGCTTCATCTCCACCGCGTCGGAGACCTGCCGGGGCATCTGGACGTTGCGCAGCAGCACGGCCTCGACCGTGATGCCGCGGCCCTCGAGGCGCTTCCGGAGCTCGGTGAGCATGGTGGCGCTCACTTCGCCGCGGCGGACCGAGTAGAGGTCGACGGCGTTGTAGCCGGCCGTGACGTCCCGGATGGTGGAGCGGAACTCCGGGGTGAGCACGTTCTCCACGAGCCCGCTCAATCCACCGTAGCGTGAGAAGGTCTCGGCCGCCTTGTCCGGATTCGCGTGGTAGACGAGGCTCACGTCGAGCCCGACCAGAAGCCCTTCCCCGGTCGGCGTGTTGGTGCGCTCTTCGGACTGGAGCGTGCGGCAGTTGATTCGATGGACCCCCAGCCACGGCGCCCAGGCGTGAAGCCCCGGCCCCCAGGTCTGGTCGTGCACCTTGCCGAACGTCTCGAGCACCCCGACGTGCTGCGGCGGGACCGCCGCACAGCCGGCCGACAGCGCGATCACGAGCGCGAACAGGACACACCGCTTCATGGCTCCCTCCTGGAGGTGGATGACCGCACGAGCGAAACGCGATAGGGCTTCATCTCGCAGGTGAAGACTCCACCGGTCACGGCGGGGTCCGACGCGAGGATGTCCCGGGCTTCGGCTTCGTCCTTCGTCTCGAATACGGCGATTCCCATCGACGCGTCCTCGCAGGGTCCCGCGAGGATGAGCTTTCCGTCCGCGAGCAGCCGTTTCAGATACTGGAAGTGGGCCCCGATGATCCGGTCCTCTTCCGGCGTCGAATCGGTTCCGAACGTCGGGCGCGGCGGCCGGTAGATCCCCAGGAAGTGCGGCATCAGGGGATCGCTCCCTTCTTCCCCGCGACGCGACGCAAGAGCCCCAGCTGTCCGGCGTGATAGGCCTCGTGGAACTGGAGCTTGGCGAGCTTGCCCGCGAGGCTGTCCTCGCCTCCGGTCCCGAGCTCCTCGGGTTTCACGCGCTCGAGCCCCGCCATGACCCGCTCCTGGGAGCGATCCAGCGCGTCGAGGATCTCGGGGAACGGACGGGCCGTGGCCCCGGTGATGGGGGTGGACCCACGCTTGTAGCGCTCCCCCTCGGCCGGATCCCATACGGGCTTCTCGCCGAGAAGTCCCAGGATGGCGCCACGGGTATGGACGATGTGCCCCAGGACCCAGTTGGCGCAGTTCCCGCCGGGCTCGGGGCAGCGGAGGCTCTCCTGATGCGTGAGATCCCGGGCGTTCACGCCGATCGCGTAGTGGTTGTATCCAAACAGCATCTTCAATCCCAGCGTGTTCATGACGACTGCTCCTTTCGGACCTGGACGCCGGTCGCGGCCTCGACGGCGCCCATCACGGATCGAAACCCGGCCAGCTCGCTCGTTCCGACGCGCGTGCCGATCCTCGATTCCAGATCGCGGACCAGCCGGTTGATGCGTTCCGCCACCGCCTTCCCTTCTCGTGTCAAGGTCACCCGGACCGACCTGCGATCCTCCGGGTCCATCTCCCGCGTCAGGAGGCCCCGGCCATCCAGACGCTCCAGCATGCTCGTCATGGTGGAGGGACGGATCCCGAACACCCGGACGATCTCGGAGATCGGGCACGGCGCGTACGACCGGAGATAGGAGAGGAGATGCCCCTCCGCCGGACTCACACCGAGCGCCGCGCACTGCGGCTCCAGGTAGAGCGCGATCTGGCGCACGGCCTTGTGGATCGGCGACAGATAGCGAAGCGGCTTCATTCCTCCTCCGGGTTCTTCCATATACTACGCTTTCGTATATTACGATATCGTAATATTGGCCACATGTCAAGGTCGTGGCGCGGCGAACGAGGCAACTGGCCCTGGGGCCAGTTCCAGATGGGGAAACCAAGCAGCGAATTCACTTAACCTCGCGCCCGTGGTTCTGAGCGCGGGGCTCGGGCGGGCGTTCCGCTTACTCCTCGCGGCGCTTCGGCCTCACGTTCGCGGCGAGAATCCTCTTCCGGAGCCGGATCGCGGCCGGAGTGACCTCCACCAGCTCGTCCTGGTTGATGAATTCCAGCGCCTGCTCCAGGGAGAGCTCGCGGAAGGGAATGAGCCGCACCGCCTCGTCCGAGCCCGACGCCCGCATGTTGGTCAGCTTCTTCTCCCGGATCACGTTCACGTCCATGTCAGCCTCGCGGGCGTTCTCGCCGACGATCATCCCCTCGTAGACGGCCGTCGACGGCCGGATGAAGAGCTCGCCGCGCTCCTGGAGGTTGTAGAGCGCATAGGGGGTTGCCTGGCCCACGCGGTCCGCCACCAGCGCGCCGGTGAGGCGGTTGGTGATGACGCCCTGCCACTCTCCCCACCTCAAGAAAAGCGTGTTCAGGAGGCCGGTCCCCTTGGTGTCGGTCAGGAACTCCGAGCGGAAGCCGATCAGCCCGCGGGTCGGAACCTCGAACTCCATGCGCACGCGGTGCTGGCCGCCCCCCCTGCCGTGGTTCACCATCTTGGTCATCTGCCCCTTCCGGCGCCCCAGGGCCTCGGTGATCACCCCGATGAACATCTCGGGGGCGTCGACGACCACCAGCTCGATCGGCTCGAGACGCCGGCCGTCCACCTCGCGGGTGATGACCTCGGGCTTCGACACCTGCATTTCGAAGCCTTCGCGCCGCATCATCTCGATCAGGATCGCGAGCTGCAGCTCCCCGCGGCCGGAGACCTTGCACCCGTCCTGGCCCTCCGCGTCCTCGACGCGGATCGAGACGTTCCCCAGGGTCTCCTTGAAGAGACGCTCGCGGACCTGGCGCGAGGTCACGTACCGGCCTTCCCGCCCGGCGAAGGGAGAGTTGTTCACCGTGAAGATCATCGAGATCGTGGGCTCGTCCACGGTGATCGGCGGCAGGCGAACCGGATCCTCCAGCGAGGAGACGGTCTCCCCGATGTAGATCCCCTCGATGCCCGCGAGGGCCACGATCTCCCCGACGCCGGCCTCCTGGACCGGCGCCCGCTTCAGCCCCTCGAAGGTGTAGAGCTGGGTGATCCGGGTCCGGACCTCGGAGCCGTCCAGCTTGCAGACCGAGACCTGGTCTCCGACCGCGATCTTCCCCGAGAAGACCCGCCCGATCGCGATCCGGCCCACGTAATCGTCGTAGTCGAGATTCGCGACGAGGAGCTGGAGCTTGTCCTCGAGGCGGGCGCGCGGCGGCGGGATGGACCGCACGATCTCGTCGAAGAGAGGCCGCAGGTCGTCGCCCGGATCCCCGAGGTGGCGTTTCGCCACGCCGTCCCGGCTCACCGCGTAGAGGATGGGAAACTCGATCTGCCGCTCGTTCGCGTCCAGGTCGATGAAGAGGTCGTAGATCTCGTTCACGACCTCCTGGGGCCGCGCGTCCTGGCGGTCGATCTTGTTCACGACCACGATCGCGGGCAGGGACTGCTCGAGCGCCTTCCGGAGCACGAAGCGGGTTTGCGGCAGCGGTCCCTCCGACGCGTCCACGAGCAGCATGACACCGTCCACCATCTTGAGCACGCGCTCCACCTCGCCGCCGAAGTCCGAGTGCCCCGGCGTGTCCACGATGTTGATCTTCACCCCGTCGTACCGGACCGAGGTGTTCTTGGCCATGATGGTGATCCCGCGCTCCTTCTCGAGATCCATGCTGTCCATGACCCGCTCGATGATCCGCTCGTTCAGGCGGTAGGTCCCGCTCTGCTTCAGCATCGCGTCCACGAGGGTGGTCTTGCCGTGGTCCACGTGCGCGATGATGGCGATGTTGCGGATCGACTCGGTGGTGCTCACGAAGGCTGGTTCTCCTCTACCGGGTCACAAAAAGAGGGAGGCCACCCGGCGGCTGGCCTCCCCCGGAACATCTTGTGCCGAAGACTACCCTACTGCGTCGCGATCGTCGCGTTGAAAGCCTGGAGCACCGGACCGATCGGGTTGGCGAAGGAGCCGCCCGAGCCGCCGGCGAAGCAGAGACCGACAGGGTTGTTCCCCGTCTCGGTCACCATCAACGAGCCGGAATCGCCGGAGTTGATGAAGTTTCCCGGCGTCATGATCTGACCCGTGAACGTCGCGACGCCCGAGGAGTATCCCACATTGATCGTGACGTTGATCGCCTGGATCGTCCCGTGCGTCAGCCTCGACGTGCGGCCCGACTTCTTGACCGCGAGGCCGACCGATGCCGCCTGGACCGTGGAAGTGGCGGTGTAGCCGCCTGACTGGACCACACTCGTGGGATTGCTCGTGCTCATGAGCGCGATCGCGCAATCGATCGTGTTGTTCCCGCCGAAATTGATGTTCACGAACTGGGCGAGCGTGCCGCACTCCGGCGTCACCGCGCATTTCGGATGGCCATCGTAGCGACCAGGGGCGTCCTCACGCTCGCCGATGCTGGCCGCGTTCTCGCGGGCGTAGACATGGTTGTTCGAGAGCAGGTACTTGGTGCCGCCCTTGAGTACGACGGCGCCGATCGTGCCGGCCGCGCATTCGAGGTTGTTGCCGGTCGAGGTTCCGCACTGGAGCGTGCCGCCGCCCGGCTTGGCGTACGGCACGACGTCTCCCACGACACGCACTTCGGTCTGGATTCCGTCGACCGACTTGGGAATGTTGCCGACGCCTTCGCGCCGCGTGAGGACCAGCACCGCGAGCTTGCCGTTCATGCCGAGGCCGGTTCCCGTTCCGACGACGTCCGGAATCCGCATCAGCTCGGGGGTGTGGGCGTTCTGGGCGCGCATGGTGAGGGCGATATCGGAGGCGCTGTGCACGGACAGGGCGGTGTTCGGAGCGCTCGAGTTCGAGGCACCGGTGATCGAGCCCACCTTGCTACAGCTCGAGAGCACGAGGGCCAGCGCCGCGAAGAGGAGAAGCGAGAGGACCAGCAACAGGGTGGGCTTCCTTGGCATTTGGGGATTCCTCCTTCGAGGGTGGAGCCTTACAGCGCCAAGAGCGAGCTATCACCGCGCGCCGCCGGGTTGCATACGCGAGAGGATAACCCCGGGGAAGGAACGATTATACCACCTAGGCTCATCGAATTCAACGGCTTCGGCGGAGCCACGGACCCAGTAGAATCCCGGAGAGGAGCGCGAGGAGGTGCCCCGCGTCACCGAAGATCTCCGGCAGGAGGAGGTACTTCAAGAGCAGCCCGATGGAGACCACGGAGAGCAGGAGGATCCTCTTGCGCCGGCTTGGAATCTCCATGGCCCAGGCGCCCAGACACCCGAATCCACCGAAGCTCGCACCGACGTCGCCCGACGGCGCCCAGTCCCAGCGCGGCGGCACGCCCGCGAGATGCAGCGGATAGACGACGAGCGCCGCGGTCAGGAGCAGCGTGATCGCGTTGGCGGCCCAGAACGCGAAGAGGGCGCGGCGCGTTCCCGCGATCCACTCGTACGCCCCGACCGATCCGGCGACGAACAGCACCATGCCGAGCAGCATGATCGCGTTGCGCACCAGGAACGTGTTCGTCGCGAGGGTGTGCCAGTGCTCGCGCCAGAAGTAGAGCGGCCCGAATCCCCACGCGCGCCGCAGCTCATCGCTCAGACGCCCCTGCGCGGATCCGTTCCAGAGGGCGAGCGCCACGATCGTGATCTCGAAGAGCACGGTGAAGGGAACCCGCCGCGCGACGTGAAGCCATCGTGCGGGACGATCGAGGCTCAACGAAGCTTCAGCTTGGAGGGATCGAACGAAGGTTTGGGGAACTTCATCTTCATGGACTCGAGGGCCTCGAGCATGATTTCCGCGACGGCGAGATTCCGGAACCACTTCCGGTCCGCCGGTATGACGTACCAGGGCGCCCATTCGGTGCTGCACTTGCTCAGGGCGTCCGCGTAGGCTTCCTGGTAGTCATCCCAGTAGGTCCGCTCCTTGAAGTCGGCGGGAGAAAGCTTCCAGCACCTCTCGGGATCCTCCATCCGATCCTGGATTCTTCTCTTTTGCTCCTCTTTGCTGATGTGCAGGAAGAACTTGAGGATCGTCACGTCGTTCTCGACCAGGTGGTGCTCGAACGCGTTGATCTGGGCGTAGCGCGCCTTCCACACCGGTCGCGGAACGAGGTCGTGCACGCGCACCACGATGACGTCCTCGTAGTGGGATCGGTTGAAGATCCCGAAATCCCCCTGAGGAGGCACGGCCTGATGGATGCGCCAGAGAAAGTCGTGATTCATCTCCTCGGCCGATGGAACCTTGAACGACTTGACGTGAACCCCGGCCGGATTGAGCCCGGTCATGACATGGCGGATGGTTCCATCCTTCCCGCCCGTATCCATGGCCTGGAGCACGATCAGAAGCGACCGCTTGTTCTCCGCGAACATGAGGTACTGAAGCTTGGCCATCTTCTCGGCGGTTTCGCGGAGGATGGTTTCGACATCGGGCTTCTCCTTGAATCCGGGTGTAGCGTCGGTCTTGATGTCCTCGAGCAGGACCTTGCTTCCGGGCTTCACCAGGAGCTTTTCCGCGAGTCTCATGGAGCCAGTATGCGGGAGCGGTCGGGCCGGGTACAATAGGCTCCCATGGCAGGAAGATCTTCCAGAGTCAACGGAACCAACGTGCGGTTCGACGCCGAAGCGGCGATCGAGCACCTCGGCGCGCGCGATCCCAAGCTCAAGGCGCTCATGGAGCGCGTCGGACCGTTCGCGATGAAGCTGGATGGAGCGGCGTCGCCGTTCCAGGCTTTGAGCGAGAGCATTATCTACCAGCAGATCACGGGACGGGCGGCCGCGACCATCGCGAGACGGTTCCGGGATCAGGTGGGCGGCGGATCGTTTCCGCACCCCGAGCAGGTCCTCGGCGCCTCCGATGAGATCTTGCGGGGAGCGGGTCTCTCGAGAGGCAAGGTCGCGGCTCTTCACGATCTCGCCGCGAAGGTGATCGACGGAACCGTTCCCCAGATGGCCCGCCTCCGCCGCATGGAGGACGAGGAGATCGTGGAGCGCCTGACGGTCGTGCGCGGGATTGGACGATGGACGGCGGAGATGTTCCTCATCTTCCGGCTCGGACGACCGGACGTGCTCCCGATTCACGACTACGGCGTGCGGAAGGGATTCCACCGCGCGTTCCGCACGCGCGGCCTTCCCGAGCCGGAAGCGGTGGCGCGGCGCGGCGAGCGGTGGCGGCCCTACCGCACCGTGGCGAGCTGGTATCTCTGGCGGGGGCTGGAATGAACGTGGCGCCGGCGCGACCGGTCCGCGAGATCATCGCGGACTTCCTCCAGGAAGGACCGTACGCCGTGGCCGGCGCGTCGAACGACCGGGCCAAGTACGGGAACCGCGTGCTGCGCGCGTACCAGCACAAGGGCTGGAAGGTCTATCCGATCAACCCGCGCGAGTCCACGGTCGAAGGACTTGCCGCGTATCCCGACTTCCGCTCCCTGCCCGAGCGCCCTCGCGGCGTCTCCATCATCACGCCGCCCGCGGTGACCGAGCGGATCGTCGCGGAGGCCGCCGACGCCGGCGCGAAGTTCGTCTGGATGCAGCCCGGCGCGGAGAGCCCCGAAGCGATCCGGATCGCGCGGGAGCGCGGCCTCGAGGTCATCGCGGACGGGAGCTGCTTCCTGGTGGAGACCCACTTCCGCGGCTAGGCGCTCTCCCGGAACCCCCTAGCTGAATCGCGACGGCCGCTCCCGGTGGAACCGGGTGCGCGACTGGTAGAGCTCTCCGAGGCCGAGGAGGGTCGATTCCTCCCACGGCGCCCCCATGATCTGGAATCCGACCGGCATGTGCGCCTTCCCGAACCCGGCCGGAAGCGCGATCGAGGGCAGGCCGCAGGCGTTGCCGACGCCGCCAACGGGATCCGGATAGGGCAGGTACTTGTTCAGGTCGCCCTCGATCGGAGGCGCGATCGACATGAAGTTCGGGGTCACGATCACGTCGTGGTCCCCGAAGAAGTCCGCCATCTTTTCCTGCAAGACCGCGCGCATCCGCCAGGCCTTCACGAGGTCGTCCGCGTGGAACGAGCGTGCGATCTCGCGCTGATAGGGCGCGTACGGGTCGCGCAGCTTCCAGACGCCCCCGTTCGTGTAGAAGTTCTCGAACGTGGAGAGAGCCTCCGCCGTGATGATGACTCCCGCCACTTCCGACGCCGGAAACTCGGGGAGCTTCGCTTCCGTGAGACGGAGTCCCGCCTGGCGGAGCTCCGCGACCGCCCCGTCGAACGCGGTCTTCACCTCGGGCTCGGCCCCTTTCGTCTTCGCGAAATCGAGCGGGATCAGCGCGGCGCGGATCCGGGAAAGATCCACTCGCGTCCGGTCGAGCCGGACGGGCTCGTCGGAGGCGCTCGGATCATCGGGATCCGGTCCGGCGATCGCCTGGAGCACCAGCCGGCAGTCCTCCGCGGAGCGCGCGATCGGCCCGATCTTGTCGAAGGTGTAGGCCCCCACCATGCCGCCCGCGCGGCTCACGCGCCCGTACGTGGGGCGAAGCCCGGTCACCCCGCAGAAGGCCGAAGGACAGAGGATCGAGCCCCAGGTCTCGGTCCCGATCCCGAATCCCACGAGCCCGGCCGCCACCGCGGCGCCGGTTCCCGACGACGACCCTCCGGTCCAGCGTCCCGTGTCCCATGGATTCTTCCCGGCTCCCTGGATCGAGGAGTCGGCGAAGCGATAGCCCAGGCAGCCCGCGAATTCCACCATCGAGAGCTTCCCGAGGAGCACGGCGCCGGCCTCCCGGAGCTTCCGGATCACCGTCGCGTCCCGGTCGAACTTCTGATCCCTGGTCGGAGCGGCGCCCCACGTCGTGCGGGTCCCGACCGTCGCGAGAAGATCCTTCGCGCCGTAGGGAATCCCGTGGAGCGGTCCCCGGTACCGGCCCTTCGAGATCTCCCGCTCCGCGGCTCTCGCCTCATCGAGGGCGAGATCGGGGGTGACGGTCGCGAACGCGTTGAGCTCGGGCGCGTGGCGCCGGATCCGGTCCAGGTAGCTCTCGGTCAGCTCGACCGGAGAGAGGCGGCGCGAGTGGATCCGCTCCCCCAGCTCGGCGACGGTGAGGTAGAGAACGTCCTCGCCGATCATGACTGCCTCCGATTCCGGGCACGAAGGGGCTTGAAGACGAACGCCATCGGGCTCCCCGGCGGAAGCTCGTAGCCGCGGATCACCTTGAGCTGGTCGGCGAGCGACTTTTCCTGGTTCGCGATCTCTTTGCGGACGGCCGGGGACGGCGCCGGATGGCGGGCGCCCGCCGGCTTGGCGCCGGCGCGAGCGGCCGCCCTCGCGGCCCGGGAGAGCGATGAGGTGAGGAGCGCGGCCCCGCTCATCGCGACCAGCGTCACGAAGCGGCGGCGCTTCATCCTGCGTTCGGGCTGGGACATGAGGTTCCTCCTAGGATCCGGGAAAGCGCGTGTCGAGCGCGGAGACGCAATGGATCAGGGAGCGGTGCGCGCCGGCGTGCTTGAGCAGGGCCACCATGTTTCCTTCGACTTTCATGCGCCCCGTGAGGATCGCGGTCGCGGCGAGGGTCTTGCCGCCCAGGATCTCGCGCCAGAGGGGAAACGAGGCGCGGAGGGCGAACCCGGCGTCGGGATGCGATGGGCCGGGGACGAACTCGGCTCCACGGGACCGGCCCCCTTCGAGGCGCAGCAGGAGGTAGAGGCTCTTCGGGAGCGCTCCTCCCGCCTCGAAGGCGAAGAGGAGGTTCCCGTTGAAGCCCACGCCCCACGTGGCCCCGGCGTTCCGGTACTCGCTGGATGCGTTGACCGCGTCGGCGAGGGCGCGGGCCCATTCCGGGGTGCCGAAATCCAGCGCCATCAATCGGTCGCCGCCGGAAACGGCACGAATCCGGGATTCAGGATCGAGTCTGG
>Ga0075426_10000453_pt1 | contig 28404 bp, 25 predicted proteins | sample SoiMethybrSBSTD5_FD_75304 | JGI IMG/M metagenome (GOLD analysis project Ga0075426, IMG submission 75304) | Bulk soil microbial communities from a Populus tree surrounding site in Tennessee, USA - Soil MetaG P. TD hybrid SBSTD5 | ecosystem: Environmental > Terrestrial > Soil > Tree plantation...
GCGCACATGATCGCGAACGTCTCGGTGTAGACGCCGGCGGGGACGTCGGCGTAAAGGACGAGCCCGTCGCGGGAGACCAGCGCCGTGGCGATGCCGCCGATTCGGCCCTTGAGGTCCTTGATCACCGCGCCGACGTTGCCTGTCGCCATCATGTTACCCGGTACCCCTCACATCTCCTCGATGCGGAAGTGACACTCGCTCTGACCCACGCTAGCGCAAGCCTCTTCGGTACATTTGACGCGCGTCCCCTTAAAACGTTCGTCGAACTCGCGGAGGATGCCGCGCAGGCGGTGGCACGTCGGGATATCGCTCGGGGCGACCTCGATCGACCCCTTGACGATGACCTCGCCGTCCTTGAAACTGATCTCCTCGACCCAGCCCCGGTCCTTGAGGATCTGGCCCGCGCGCTCATGGAAATGGGAGCGGTCCTTGAGCGCCTCGGCCGCCATGTCGGAGCCGATCACCGACCCTTCCTTGAAGAAGAGGCCGTGGCAGGCGTGGGACATCACGCCCTCGTAGAGCTCCTTGATCTTGTGGAGCTCGGACTGGTTGAGCTTCACCGAGCGCATGGACAGACGCGCACCGTCAGGCGGGATATATAGGCGTTGGCCGCACGCGTGAAGCCCTCGGTCGGGCGCTAGCCCGGCGGAGGTCCGTCACCCTCGGATTCGCCGGGGGCGGGCGGCGCGGGGGGCGCGTCGAGCACGGTTCCCACCTCGGAGAGCGTGCGGATCCGCGGCCCCTGCACGCGCGGGAGCCCGCCGATCCGGTCGATCAGCACCGCGCTCATCCCGGCGCGCCCCGCCGCCCGCACGTCGCTCCAGAACAGGTCGCCGATGTAGAGCGCCTGGGCCGGCCTGCAACCGAGTCGATCGACCGCCGAGCGGAATCCCGCGGGCGTCGGAGGACGCGGACCCGGTTCGTCGTCGGCGACGACGAGCAGGGACTCCGGCAGGCCCGAACGTCGCAGCGCGAGGCGCGCCGAAGCGGCGGGCAGGTCCGTTGAGACCCCTACCCGGATGCCCCGCTCCTCGAGCTGGCGCACCGCCTGGAGCGCGTCGTTGAACGACTCCGATTCGTGCCCCGGCTTCAGGAACCGGTCCACGACCGCCGAGGTCTCGTCGTCGGGTAGGGGTCGGTCCGCGATCGCGGCGAGGGTCTCGGCGAGGAACTTCCGGTACGACTCCGGGTCGGTGGCCGGTCCGCGGCCGACGAGCCCCAACCAGCGCTCCCGGTCCCAGCGGTGCAGCTGCCGCCGGATCGCCGCTCGCACGTGGCGCTCGAGGAGGACGGGCCCGCGCGGCTTCCACGCCCACTGCCAATGGAGCGGGGTCTGCCACGGGACCAGCGTGTCGTCGAGGTCGAGGAGGACGGCGCGGACCGGCGAGGGGGCGGGATCGGGCACGGTCGTTCGGGCCTAGCCGCGCCCGGTCTTCTGGAGCTCGAGGAGGTCCTCCGTCGAGACCTTCTCGCCCTTCTTGAGGCGCGCCAGGAAATCCTCCTCCTTCGGAGGCTCTTCCTGGGCCCAGCTCGAAGGAGCGCGGCCGCCGCGCGCGGCGTAGAGCATCTTCTCGAGGTCGCGGACCTCCTCGATCGATGCGATGTGCGCTCGGTGCGCCTCGTCGGCCTGGGTCTTCACCTCGATGAGCTTCACCTGGACGTCGTCGGCCTTCCGACGCAGGTCGTCGACAGATTCGTAGAGCGCGACCATCGCTTCGTGCGCCCGCTGGGCGTCTTCGGCGAGCTGACCGACCGCCGCGTGGTGCTTCTCCGCTTCGGCGCGCGCCTCGGTGACCCCCGCGATCGCGGCGTCGATCTCCGGGTCCTGGTGGAGCTGGTCGTCCTGCTCGCGGATCGCGGCCTCGAGCCGCTTCATCTCCTCGACGAGCCGCTTCTCCTGCTCGCCGGTGTGGGCCGAGGTCATGTGGCGGAACTCGAGCTCGCGGAGCTCCTTGCGGAGACGCCAGACCGGGGTCGCGCCCGGCTTCGGCGCGCGCGTGCGCTTGAGCTCGGCGACCTTGTCGGCCCGCTCTTGGAGCGTGCGGTTCCACTCCTCGCGGAGCCGCTTCGCCTCGCGCACCTGGTCGTTGAGCTCGTCGCGGTGCCGCCGGTGGTCCTGCGCCTCCGCGCTCTTCGCGTGGAGCTCGTCGAGGATCTGACCGCGCTCGTCGGCGCGGCTGCGCGCCTCCGCGTTGAGCTTGTCGCGCTTCGTGCGGAAGTCGTCGGCGCGCTGGTTCGACTCAGCGCGCTTGCGTTCGAGTTCTTCGGCCGCGTCGGTCAATCGGACACCGCCCGTCCCTATTCGAGGGTAAGCCGGGGGAGCGTTCGACCGAAACCGCGCTTATAACGACTTCCGGGTGAGAACGGCCCGCGGAACCGGGACCCACGGGCACCGCGCGCAAGCGCTCCGGCGCCGTTTTCCTCGGCGGAGATTCGACTGCGGGGTCACGCTAATAAACGGCGCGCTCGCTGGCCGCCCCCGTGGATGAGGTCGGACGGATCTACGGCGACGTAGGGCTCGGGGAGTTCCACCTCGCGCTCACGCGACCGGTCGAGCGGGGGGACTACCTCTGCGTCGAGGACGAGGTCCACGGCACGATCCTCTGCCAGCTCGACGATCTCAAGCGGAAGAGCGACCTCGACCTCGAGCACGCCGACGGGCTCGGCCACGGTACCGCGACCGAGATCCACGAGAACCTCCTCGGGTACGTCCGGATCATCGGTTACCGCGACGGCCAGGGACTCGTCAAGCTCCCGACGGCGCCGTTCCGACCGGGGGCCGCGGTCTTCCTCGCCGAGGACCCGCTGATCGCGAGCGTCCTCGGGCTCAAGCACCGCGGCAACGCGGGGGCGTACGTCGGGATGCTCCGCAACCACTCGCTCAAAGTCGAGCTTGACATCAACCAGCTGGTCCAACGCCACGTGAGCGTGCTCGCGAAGACCGGCGGCGGGAAGAGCTACCTCTTGGGCGTTCTCATCGAGGAACTGCTCCGTCACAAGGTCACGTGCGTCATCATCGACCCGCACGGCGAGTACAACTCGCTTCGCGACCCGGCGCCGAAGAACGGCGTTCACGCGCGCTTCGGCGTCGAGACCCAGGGGTTCGGCCCCCGGGTCCTCGAGTTCTCACCGGACACGACCCTCAACACGAAGGCGCAGCCGCTCACGTTCTCCCTGAGGAACCTCGACCCGCGCGAGCTCCTGGTCTTCATGGGCCTCACCAACGTGAAGCAGTACCTCGCCCCGCTCAAGGCACTCCTCGAGGAGGTCGCCGCGACGAGCCCGGACTGGACCGTGAAGGACCTGGTCCGGGTCGCCGCGCGCGGCGAGGGCGGCGTCGCCGAGGTGATCCACGAGCGGCTGGAGTACGTCGAGCAGACCAAGCTCCTCGCGCCGAAAGGGACGAGCCTGAACGAGCTCGTCGTGAAGGGGACGGCGACCCTGATCAATCTGCGCGGCGTCGCGCCGGACATCGGCGAGCTCGTGGTCGGGCGGATCGCCGGCACGCTCTTCGAGAACCGCAAGAAGGGGAAGATCCCGCCCCTGTTCCTCGTCGTCGAGGAGGCCCACAACTTCGCCCCGCAGCAGGGGACGGCCGCGTGCAGCCGGATCCTGAAGAACATCGCCTCCGAGGGCCGGAAGTTCGGCCTCGGCCTCTGCGTCGTGACGCAGCGCGCGGCACGGATCGACAAGAGCGTCCTATCGCAGTGCAACACGCAGCTGATCCTGCAGGTGACGAACCCGCTCGACCTGAAGGCGATCGCCCAGTCGATCGAGGGGCTCACCGACGGGATGACCGAGATGATCCAATCGCTGCCGGTCGGCGTCGCCCTGGTCACCGGCGGCGGCTACCACACGCCGCTGTTCTGCGAGATCCGCCCGAGGGCCACGCGCCACGGCGGCGAGTCGGTCCTGATCGTCGAGAACAACTGACCGCAGGGTGCCGCCCCGCTCGCTCGGGCTACCGCCCGGTTTCCGAGAGGTACCGCGTCACGAGCCGCACGCCGAACGCCGTCGCGCCGATGTTCATGTACGCCGGCTGGTACTTGCGCGTGATCGCCTTCGTGTAGGCGGGCCCGGCGATGTCGAGGTGGGCCCACGTCGTGCGGCCGACGAACGTCTCCAGGAACGCCGCGGCCGTCAGGAGCCCTGCCGGCGGGATCTCCGTCGAGTTGCGGACGTCGGCGACGTCGCTCTTGACGAGCTCGCGGTGCTGGTCGGTGAGCGGCATGCGCCAGAGCGGCTCGCCGGTCGCCGCGGAGGCGTCGAGAAGCCCTTGCGCGAGCCGGTCGTCGTTCGAGACGACGGCCGCGGTGTCGTCGCCGAGGGCGACGACGCACGCGCCCGTGAGGGTCGCGAGGTCGATCACCTCGTCCGGATGGTACTTGTCGATCGCGTAGGCGAGCGCGTCCGCGAGGACGACCCGGCCCTCGGCGTCGGTGTTGAGGATCTCGATCGTCTTGCCGTTGTAGGTCCGGACCACGTCGCCGGGGCGGTACGATTGACCGCTCGGCAGGTTCTCCGCGCACGCCATCACGCCGATGACCCGCGGCGGCACCTTGAGGAGCGAAGCGGCGCGCAGGATGCCGAGGACCGCGACGGCCCCCGACTTGTCGAACTTCATCTCGCCCATGTTGAGCGAGGGCTTGAGCGAGATCCCGCCCGAATCGAACGTGATCCCCTTGCCGACGACCGCGACGGTCTTGCCCGAGCGGGCGCCCCCCGAGTACTCGAGGACCACGAGCCGCGGTGGGTGGACCGACCCGCCGCCGACGGCGAGGAGCCCGCCGCACTTCATCTCGGCGAGCTTCTTCTCGTCGAAGACGGTGACCTTGAGGCCGAGCTCCTTCCCGAGGCGTCGCGCCTCCTCGGCGAGGAACTCGGGCGTGGCCGTGTCGGCCGGGAGGTTCGCGAGGTCGCGCGCCCAGAGGACCGTGTCGACGACCGACGACTCGACGTCGAGGACCTTGCGTAGCGCCGACTCCTCGCGGCCGTGCTCGTCCCCGAGGTGGATCGTCACCTCTTCGACCCCCGCCTCGTGGGTCGTCCGGTATCGGATGAACTCGTACGCGCCGAGCGCCGCGCCGTCGACGATCGCCCGCACCGCAATCTCCGCCGGGACGGCCTCCGAGACGAACGAGGCGAGGCGGAACGCGACGGTGCGGACCGCTTTGCCGGCGAAGGCCCGGACGGACTCGGCGGCGGCCCGACGGACCGCCTCCGCCTGCTGGTCGATCTGCGGACCGAGCCCGACGAGGGCGACGCGCCCCTTGCCGTCGGGGCGGTGGAAGAGGGTGAACTCCTTGCGACGGCCCCGGATCTCGCGCTTCTCCCACGCGATGGCGACGAGCCCCTTCGTCGCGGCATCCTCCTTCGCGAGCGAGCGGGGCAGCGGCTCCGCCTTCTCGGCGCGCTCGAAGACGCCGCTGACGGAGGCGTCCGCGGAGCCGAGCGTGGCCTCGCGGCGGTCGAGGGCGAGCTTCATCGGGCGTCCGCCCGGATCCTAGAACGACGGTCGGATCTTCTGCCGGTCAATACGGAAGCCTGCGGGGGTGAGCGCGAGGAGGTTCTTGGCGATTCCGGCGACATCGCCGCCCGTATCCTTCGCGACGTTCTTGAGCTCGAGGCTCATCCGCTTCACGGCGACCTGGTCGTTGGCGATCGACGTATAATCGACGATCACGATATCGCCTTGGTAGGCGAGCTTCGTCGCCTCGTGGAGGTCCTCGAACCGCATGATCTCGGCCATCCGGACCGCGCCCTTGGCACCAGCGAGGCCCGCGGCCTCATCGTCGAACTCCATCGCGCCGAGGTCGAGGAACGTGCCCTCCTCGAGGGTGTCCGAGCCGTGATGACGTCGAAGGATCCCTTTCCTGCTGAGCATTTCGGACCACCGTGGAGACGGTCGATACGAGGTGGATTCGGCTTTTAAGCCTGCCGTTCCACGCGTGCGGCGACCGAGGTGGCCGGCTCACTCCGCGGCCGTCGTGCGCGCGATCGGCGCCCCCGGAACGCGGAGCCGGAACGTCACGCGGTAGACGTCCTGGCCGTTCTTGCGGCCCCATAGCGTCGCCGTCTCTTTGAGGTCCGCCGCCAGCCGTCGCTTCGCGAACCGGGCGATCGCGCGCGCCGCCTGCGTGTCGGAGAGGTAGTAATCCCAGCCCTCGGGTCGCTCCTCCCTCCAGCTGAACGCTTTCCGCCACTCGGCGCGCATCTCGGGGAGGATCGACTCGAACGACCGCTCGAGGCGCTCGCGCAGCGGGCGGGGCGGTTCGCGGAGCCGCTCCGACATGCCCCGCACCTGGATCAGCGCGGTGAAATAGTGCCCCGAACGGCGCGAACAATCGGGGCACGTCTGGCCCTGCACGCGCACGACCATGTCGACGCCGACGGTACGTTCGGTGCCCCGGAACCGCACGTCGACGTCGCCGTGGAACGTCCGCTGGGCCGCGTCGCCCGCCCCCTCCTCCCACCGGACGCGGCGGAGGGCCACCTCCGGGTGGACCGAGAGCTTCGGCGTGAGGTCGTCGGCGCGCAGCAGCGTCGGGTTCCCGCCCGGTGGCCCCCACACCTGGCCGTTCTTGCGCGCGCCGCACGTCGGGCAGACGACGACGATCGGGTGGCCCTCGGCCCAGACGAGCCGTTCGCGCTTCACGAAGCACTCCGGGCAGACCCCGTGGTCGAGGACGCGGTCGGTGCGGCCGCAGACGACGCAGAACTCCGACGCCATCGGGGCCCCCTACTCCGGCATCGAGATGATCTCGGCGTGGGGCACCCCGCCGAGCGTCCCGAACCCCTCGTCGCCGACGAACCCTTCCCGGCGCGCGACCGCGAGGACACGGTCGCCGAGGAGGTTCACGATCGTCGCGCGTCGTATCGCCCAGACGAGCTCCTCCTCGGAGACGGGGCGTTCGCCGTAGAAGTGCGACGTCACCTTGACCGTGCGGCCCGCCGAGCCGACGGGAAGCTCGCGGCCGATCAGCTCCTCGTCGCACGCGGCGACGACGAACTCCGCGCGGACGCGGTGCACCCGCATCACGATCCCTCCGCTCACGGTGCGCCTCCTGGGTCGACCCACCCGACGAGCGCGCGCGGGGGATATCACCCCTTGGGGTAGCGTCCGTCGGTACCGCCGGCGGGCAGCGCGGTGAAAATAAACAGGCGAGGAAAGGGTTAGTCAGGTGCTCGCGCACCGCCCCGCTTCCGCCGGCCTAGGCGGTCACGACGCTCGTCGCAGCACGCTTGGCCGGTTCGACGAGGTACAGGACCCCCGCGACGAACGCGAACAAAGCGCCCACGAGGGAGATCACATTCTCCCCGAGGCCGAGGAACGCCCAGCCGACCACGGAGAGCACGACGAGCATGACTCCGCTCGCGATCGGGCGGTCGTTCCAGTCGCGCCGAGCGAGCCACGTGAAGAACAGCACGAGGCCGCCGACGACGAAGAGAACGACGGCGAGGGTCGCGGAGTTGAGCGCCCCGAACGGACGGCCGATGGCGAGATCGACCACCCCGACGAGAATGCTCACCAGACTGCCGAGGAGGATCAGCCCTCCACCGAGCAGTCCGAAGCCGTACCCGAGTCTCTTCTCGGTCAGATTCGACATGATTTTTGGTTCACCTCCTGCAAAGTAGCTCCGCGCCAGGTCCGACGGAAAGGCCGTCGGATCCAACGCGTGCGGGCCACTGGGAACTAGCCCATCATGTTACTTGAACTCTTGTCCAAAAAACGGATACATAAGCCTCTCGTCGCGCGGTTCGCGACCCCCGGAACGCTCGCCCGGCCCTCGAGAATCGCGCCGCCCGCGGACCCCTCGCCCATGGATCACCGACGTGTTACGTCCTACCATTTCCCGTGCTCCCGGGGACCCCTTCGACGGATTGGCGGGTGCCCGGACGGTTCACCGTTCGGTCGCCGGAAGGGGTTGGCCGAGCGGGTCCGCCCCGCAAGGGCGAACGCGCCTACACGACCACGACGGACCCGATGTTGGGTGTGAAGATCGCGGTCAGCTGCGTCCCGCCCGCCACGATGTGCAGGCTAGACGCAAGGTCGACGTCGATCGCGATCGTCGTCGTGGCGCCGCTCGAGATGTTGAACGACCCGTGGACATCGGCGCTCGAGGACGACGGGACGAACGCTACGACGCTCGTTCCGTTCGACAGCATCACCGTCACGTTCGTGACGGCGAGGCGCACCTGCTCATAGTGACCCACGGGGAGCGTGCTCACCCCGATCACTTTCGCGAGGGCCGTGCCGTTCAGGGCGAGCAGGTCGACCGTCGACCCCGAGACGTTCAGGGTCGTCCAGCCGCCGCCGCTGTCGTTCGAGCTGTGGACTGCCACGGACTGGAACGTCACCCAGACGTGGCTGCAGTTCGAGCAGGGTGCGTCGTGGACCGCCACGGCGAGCTGGCCGTAGCCGGGAGCGGCGTGCATGTAGTAGGCCGCCCCGGCCACGACCGCGGCCACCGCCGCGATCGTCGCCACGAGGGCTACCCAGATTTTGGTCTGCATCGGTTATCACCCCCTGTTTGGTTCTCAAGCCCGTTCGGGCCTGGCTCCTGATCTACCTCAGGGCGACCCTGAGGAATGCGCAGGTAGACTTCCCGCGTCATCGGAGGAGCCGGGGTTCTGGATGGGTCATTAACGTATGTCCAACCGGAGCCGACAGCCCTTGGACGCGACGGCGCGTCGCGGAACCGTGAGGCGAGTCACCGAGGGACCCGCCGCTGTAGGATCGCCAGATCGAATCGCGCCCGGTTCAGCGCGCCAGGGCGACGATCGCGGGCGTCGGCGTGGCTGACGTGCACGAACCCGTAGCGTAGGGAAAGCTGTCCACCACGACCCCGCTCGTCGCGTTAACGTAGTACAGGGCCATTGAGCCGCTCGCGGTGCCTCGGGGCTCCGGCAGGAACGGAGGCGCGCACGTCGACCAGCGGATGACCCACTCGCCGGGGGCGTACCTCGTTGAAGATCCACTCGTGAGGATCATGCTTAGCGTCACGTTCGTGTGGCTCGACACGAATCCGGACCCTCCGGCGTTCCAGGCAGCGGAAACCGCCGCCGAGCTATCGACCACGGCCGGATAGGCGAGCGGAGGCGGGCCCACCGGCTGGCAGGTCGCCGATGTCTCCACCGAGTATGCGAGCTCGATGACCTGCCCTTTGACGAGGAACAGCCGGAGCGACCCGGTCGTGTTCAGGAGGATTACCGACCAGAACGGTGCCCGGCCCGCCGTCGAGGAACCGTTCCCGCCGGGGATTGTCTCGGTCGAGTTCGGGTCGGCCCCCGTCGTCGTCGTCTCGGGGCAGTTCGTGAACGGGTAGAGCCAGCGTTGGGGTGTGCCGAGAGCGACCGGTGTCGCGAGCCCGCTGGCCCAATCCACCCCCCATGGCCCGTCGCCCTGACGGTTGGATTGGTTCTCGGCCTCGGCCGCGGCCTGCAGGTACGAGATCGGCGCCTCAGATAGCGTCGGGGGACCGCGGGAGAGCGCCCAGATCCCGAGACCGAAGCCCGCGACGACCACGCCCACCACGACGACGACGGCGATGACGGCGGCACGGCGGTGGCTTCTCACGGTTCGCGACGAGCTTCGGAAAGGACCGCCGCCGCTTAACGACCTCTCTATCGCCACGACGAGCCGGGGGCGCGCTTCCCCGAGCTCGACGGGGAACGGCCGTCGGAAGAACTCCCGAGGTCTGCGGATCGCCGGGAGCGATGAACGGCGTCGACCGCGGGCCGTCGCAGGATCGGACCGGGCCACCGACTCGGGGCGCAGCTCCCGACGCGTCCCTTGTGACGCTCGCGGGCGAGCCGGACTAGAACCGGACCATCTGCCAGCGGCCCGGCCGGAGCTCCATGATCTCGCCCTGGCTGCGGAGCATCCCGAAGAGCCCGTCGACGCGCCCCTCGGGGATCCCCGCCTGGCTCGCGTCGCGTTTGAGCTCCTCGAGCGAGAACGACCCGCCGCCCTTCTCCTGGAGCGCGCGCATCAGGTCCTGCAGGAGGTCGATCCGCTCGCGCTGCGTGTGGCTCACGCCCGTCGTCACGACGTCGATATCGAGCTTCTCGTTGGGCGGCGTGATGCGATCCAGGAACCGCTGAACGATGTGGGTGGCGCGCTCGGCGTCGTCGACGCTGACGACCGAGGAGAGGCGAGCGCGGGCCGCGGCCTCGCTCAGCCGGACGAGCGCCTCGAGCTGGCGCGCCGTGATGGGGACGGGGGAGTTCGGCTCCTCGCCGCGGCTGCGCGTCCGGACGTAGAAGTCCTCGAGGGTCTGCAGCGCTTCGTTCGACAGGACCGGTCGCACGGTCCGACGGGCGTAGGCGATGTACTTCCGCAGGAAGTCGGGCGGGAACGGGGCGCCCGACGACGTCGGTACCTCGGAGATGCCGAACATCGCCTCGCGCGCCTCGCCTTCCTGGTGCGAGAGGAGGATCCGGCTCGCGAGGAGCCGGTCGCGCCCCTGGTCGGGGCGGTCCTGGATCGAGTAGATCACGTCGAACCGCGACAAGAGGGTCGGCGGCAGGTCGATCTGCTCGGAGATGAACTTCTCGCGGTTGAACCGGCCCCACTTCGGGTTCGCGGCGGCGAGCACCGGGCAGCGGGCGTTGAGAGTCGCGGTGATCCCCGCCTTCGCGACCGAGACCGTCTGCTGCTCGAGCGCCTCGTGCATCGCTGAGCGGTCCTCGGGGGTCATCTTGTCGAGCTCGTCGATGACGGCGATCCCGCCGTCGGCGAGGACGAGCATCCCCGCCTCGAGGACCCACCGGCCCCCGGCGAAGTCGTCCTTGACGGCCGCGGCCGTGAGACCGGCGGCCGTCGCGCCCTTGCCGCTCGTGTAGATCCCCCGCGGTGCGACGTCGGCGACGTACCGCAGGAGCTGGCTCTTCGCGGTCCCGGGGTCGCCGACCAGGAGGATGTGGATGTCACCTCGAACGCGCACCCCGTCGGGGTGGCGCTTCTCCACGCCCCCGAACAGTTGGAGGGCGATCGCCTCCTTCTCGTCCTCCATCCCCTTGATCGTCGGGGCGAGCGAGAGCACGATCTTGTCGACGACGTTCGGGTCCCCGCGGAACTTGAGGATGAGGCGCTCGTCCTCCTCGGGGATGTCGATCTCCTCGTACTCGAGCTGCTGGTACTCGAGCGAGTTGCCGATCATCATCAGGTCGAACGTCGTGCTGCGCAAGAGCCCGGTCCGCGCCGCGGTGGCCCGTTGGAGGCTCTTGAGGACCCCGTTGACGATGACCCGGTTGCCAGGGATGACGCGACCGGTCAGGTCCTCGGTGAGGAGGACCGCGAGCCCCTGCGGGTGGGCGCCGCCCTTGAGCGACTCCGGGTTCTCCTGGATCTCGATGCGCTGCGCGTCGACGTAGGTGGACCGCTCGGCCATCAGGCGGAACCGAGTCCGGCCGGCCGGTTTCCCGCAGCTCGTGCACTCGAGCGGCTCGCGGAGCATCGGCGAACCCTCGTCCTGGAGCTCGTGGATCTCCGCGCGGCAGGCGAGGCAGGAGAAGACCGCGTCGCGGATCTGTGGCCGTACCTCGGTCGCTTTTCGGACGGTCCCTTCGATCGCGATGAACCGCTGGAGGTCGGACTCCCGGATCGCGCGGATCGAGCGGCGCGCGACGGAGGGGAGCTCGATGACGCGGAGCCTCAGCCCCTCCGTCTCGGGCCCCGCGACCGGGATCAGCTCGCGCATCGCCCGCGCGCCCGCGCCGAGCACCTCTTCGGGCCGCTCGAGCAGCACGTCCGCGAGGGGCGTGTCGACCGACTCGATCCGGCCGAACGGGATCTCGAGCGAGCGCTGCTCGGGGAACCGGTCCGCGATCTCGAGGATCCGCGATCGGAGCTCGGACTCCTCGATGACCTGGACCCAACGGCCCGATAGCTCCGGGGGCGCGGGGAGGGTTTGCGCGACCGCGACCATCGATGGAGCCTCCTACGGGTCCAAGCGGTAGCGGTCCCGGGGGAATAACCGTGCCTCCCGGATGTTCGGGAGACCGGTGAGCGTCATCAGCAGCCGTTCGACCCCGAACCCCCAGCCACCGTGGGCCGGCATCCCGAACCGGAACGCCTCCAGGTACCCCGCGAAATCGGCCGGGTCGTGCCCCGCCGATTGGAGGTTCTTCATCAGCGGCTCGAGTCGGTGCTCCCGGGGGCCGCCGCTCGCGAGCTCGATCCCCTTGTAGTCCAGGTCGAAGTACCCGGTGAGCTCGGGATGGTCGTCCTGCCGGCGGGCGTAGAAGGTGCGCTCCTTCACGACGGTGGGGAAGTCGGTGATGAAGTAGAAGGAGGCGCCGTGCTCCTTCTCGGCGACCTCGCCGATCCGCTTTTCGTCCTCCGTCCCGAGGTCCTCCGTGCCGCCGGGCCGCCCGAGCCACCGCTGGCACTCGGCGAACGTGAACCGTGCGAACGGGACCGTCGCCTCGGGGAGGGACGCCGCGATCGAGCTCCCCTCGCGGGTCACGCGCTGCTTGGCGTGCGCGATCGCCTGACTGATGACCGTCTCGAGCTCGACGCGGACGTCCTCCGCCCCGTCGATGTAGGCGACCTCGGCGTCGAGGCTCGTGAACTCCGTGATGTGCCGGACGGTGTCCGACGGCTCGGCCCGGAACGCGGGCGCGATCTCGAAGACGCGCTCGAACCCTGCGCCGATCAGCATCTGCTTGTAGAGCTGGGGGCTCTGGGCGAGGAACGCCCGCGTTTCGAAGTACTCGACGGGGAACAGCGTCGCGCCGCCCTCGGCCCCCTGGCGCAAGAGCTTCGGGGTCTCGACCTCGAGGTAGCCGCGGTCGGTGAATGCGCGCCGGAACCCCTCGAGGAGCGCGGCCCGCAGCTCGAACAGCTCGCGGACGGCCGGCTTGCGCAGGTCGAGGATGCGGTGATTGAGCCGCGTGTCGAGCTCGGCGCCGACGCGGTCGACGACACCGAGGGGCAGAGGGACCTCGGCGCGAGACACGACCTCGACCCGGGTAGGGACGAGCTCGACGCCGCGTCGGGCCTTGGGGGACTTTTGGACCGTGCCCTCGACGGCGACGACCGACTCACGGGGGAGGTCGGCGAGGAGGTCGAAGAGGGTCGGGTCGGTCGCGCCCTTCTTCAGCGTGACCTGGGTCGACCCGGAGCGGTCGCGCACGACGGCGAAGGCGACGCCGCCGAGCGCCCGGTAGTCCTCGAGATACCCGGCGACCCGGACGACCTGCCCGTCGAGCTCGGGGAGTTCACGCGCCGACCGGCGGGGTAGAGACAGGGGCGGGCACCTCCTTGCGTGCGAGCGCCGCCCGAACGAGCTCGAGATAGAGCGGATGGGGCGCCTCCGGCCGAGAGAGGAACTCGGGATGGTACTGGACGCCGACGAAGAACGGGTGCGTCGGGACCTCGAGCGCCTCGACCCGGCCGTCGACCGACCGCGCGGTGACGACGAGCCCGTGCTCCTTGAACCGCTCGAGGTACGCGGGGTTGATCTCGTAGCGGTGGCGGTGCCGTTCCCAGATCTCCGTGCGACCGTAGACCTCCGCGACGCGCGATCCCGGCTCGAGCACGACGCGCTGCGCGCCGAGCCGCATCGTCCCGCCGAGGTCCGCCACAGCGCGCTGGTCTTCGAGGAGGCAGACGACCGGGTCGGGCGTGTGCGGGTCGATCTCCGTCGAGTTCGCCGCCGGTCGGTCGAGCTCGTGGATCGCGAACTCGACGGCCGCCATCTGGAACCCGTAGCAGATGCCGAGGAAGGGGATCGACTGGCGGCGCGCGACCTCGATGGCGAGGACCTTGCCCTCGACGCCGCGAGCGCCGAACCCGCCGGGGACGAGGAGGGCGTCGGAGCGCTTCAGCCGCGCCACCGCCCCGGGGTTCCGGGGGAGGTCTTCGGCGTCGTACCACTGGAGGTGTACGGAGGCGCCCAATCGCCCCTGGACGTGGTGGAACGCCTCGGTGTGGGAGAGGTACGCGTCGCGCAGGTCGGTGTACTTCCCGACGACCGCCACCTCGACCGTCCCCTCCTCCCGACGGTGCGTCGCGAGGAACGCCTTCCACGCGGTGTAGTCGGGCTCGCGGTCGGGGAGACCCAGGAGCCGGCTCAGGTACGTCCCGACGCCCTGCGCCTCGAGGACGAGGGGCACCTCGTAGATCAGCGACTGGTCCGGAACCGAGATCACGGCCTCCGGGGTGACGTCGCAGAAGAGGGAGATCTTCGACTTGATGTCGGGGGAGAGCGGGGCCGCTCCGCGCGCCACGATCATGTGGGGGCGGATCCCGATAGCACGGAGCTCCCGGACCGAGTGCTGGGTCGGTTTCGTCTTCGCCTCGCCGACCGGGCCGACGAACGGTACGAGGGTCGTGTGGACGAACGCCATGTGACCCTCCCCGAGCTCGTAGGAGAGCTCGCGCAGCGCTTCCAGGAACGGCATCGACTCGATGTCTCCGACGGTGCCGCCGACCTCGACGAGGACGACCTCCGCGCCGGAGGACTGGGCCACCTCGCGGATCGAGCGCTTGATCTCGCCGGTGACGTGCGGGATGATCTGGACGGTGTTGCCGAGGTAGTCGCCGCGGCGCTCCTTCTCGATGACCGAGCGGTAGATCTTGCCGGTCGTGAGGTTGTGGGAGCCGTTGAGGCTCTGGCCGAGGAACCGCTCGTAGTTCCCGAGGTCGAGGTCGGCCTCGGTCCCGTCGTCCAGGACGAACACCTCGCCGTGCTGGTACGGGTTCATCGTCCCCGCGTCGACGTTCAGGTACGGGTCGATCTTGAGGATCGTGACGGCGATCCCGCGCGCCTTGAGAATGCGGCCCAACGACGAGGTGGTGATGCCCTTCCCGAGGCCGGAAATGACCCCGCCGCTCACCACAATGACCTTCACGTGCGAACCCGGGCGCGGGTAGCGGACCCCGCGCTTAAAGACTCTGCCCGGGGATCGAGAAACGCCTCGTGCGAGGGCGGCCGGTGGGCCCGGGGCGCGCCGAGTTCGCTAGCCCGTGCCGGTGGAGGTGAGCGTGCGCTGGCACTTCCGGCAGTTCGTGAGCCACGGCTCGTTCGCCGCGCCGCAGTGGGCGCAGATGAGCGTCGGACGCGAGCCGGCCGTGAGCGCTGCGGGGGACGCCGCGGCCTCCATGATGTGGCTATCCGAGGCCGAACCGGCGGCGGGCGCGGATCCCATGGAGGGGGAGCCGGTCGTCGACGGGCCCGAACGAGGGGGCTCGGCCACGCGCGGCTTCGCCGTCGTCCGCATGCCGACGAGCGCGAGGACGGCCCCGAGGACCGCGAGGATCACGCCGATCACGACGAGGGTCGTGAGGCCGACGATCCCTAGGGTGGCCGACACCGGCGTCGAGCTTCCGGTCTCGGTGATCGCGTACCAGGTGCCGCCCGACACCGGGACCGAGATGGACCCGGAGCTACCGGTGGCCCCGCCGAGCCGGCTCACGAGGTTGGCGCACGCCGAGGAGTCGCACTCGTAGACCGTGACGTTGGTCTGGTCGCTCGCTCCCGACCAGTGGAGGTTCAGGGTGCCCGAGCCGAGCAGGTTCGGGCTCTCGATGAGCGCGCTCGGTGAGGGCGGGATCGAGGTGCTGGCAGGGAGGGCCATCGGCACGGCCGCGGCGATCACGCCGAGGAGAAGAAGGACGATTCCGACGATGAGCAGCCCGCGTCGCATGGCACCGCCCAACCCCGGGGCAAGAAAAGCGTTGGCCCCCTGCGGCCGCGCGTCTCATCCCATCGGGGAGCGACGGTGCGGACCGTCCTAGCCGGGGGGCGGCCCCGCCGGCCCGAGATCCGCCTTCGAGGTCGCGCCCCAAGGTCGGCGATGCCCGGACGCATCTCGGAAGAACTCGGAGAACCCGGCGGCCCCTAGGAGCGCCTCGCCGGGGAAGACGGGTCCGTCGACACATACGTGCCACGGGCCGAGGGCGCAGGCATCGCAGAGCCCGAGCCCGCACTTCATCCACCGCTCGACGGAGCAGAAGACGGGGACCGAGGAGGCGCGCGCGGCGGTGATCACCTTGCGCATCATCACCTCGGGACCACACGTCCATACGGCGTCGAACTCTTGGTGGTGCAGCAACCCGTCGACCACACCCGTGACGTAGCCCGGGGCGCCGGCGCTCCCGTCGTCGGTCGCGACGTGGACCACGGCTCCCATCCCACGGAACCGGTCCGCGAACAGGAGTTCCCGCTCGGTCGTCGCGCCCAAGGCCGCGACGACGTCGCGTCCATCGGCGATCGCTGCCTCGGCCGCCGGGGCTAGGACGGCCGAACCGGAACCACCCCCGACGACGAGCACCTTCGGGGGCGAGAGGTCGAACGCGTTCCCGTACGGGCCGCGGATGCCGAGGAGCGTGCCGACCGGGATCGACTGGATCCGCTGGCTCGTCGTGCCCATCGCCTTCACCGTGATCCCTTTGCGCGCGCCCGTGTACGCGAGCGACATCGGGAGCTCGTCCTCGCCGGGGACCCAGACCATGACGAACTGCCCGGGGCGGGACTCGGAAGGGTCGTCGTACCGGAGGGTCACGGTGCTCGGGGTCTCCTCGACCCGCTCGACCACGCGCACGACGCGCCGCACGGAGCGCGCGTAGGGTCGTCCCTACATAGCGGTGCCACGGCGCAGAGCCGTTCCGGTACGGTCAGGCCGCCCGATGGGCTCCGCCGACGACGTCCGCGACGCTCGCGATCCCCATCTCGTCGAGCAGGCGACCGAGCTCGTCTCGGATCGACGTGAAGACCTTGATCCCATCGAAGGCCACGGCCGTCCCGACCTGAACGGCCCGCGCCCCCGCGAGCAGGTACTCGAGGGCGTCCTCCCCCGTGCTGACGCCTCCGACGCCCACGACCGGGATCTTCACCTTGCGGTAGATCTGCCAGACGCAGGCGAGACCGACCGGCTTGATCGCCGGACCGCTGAGGCCGCCCAACCCGTGCGAGAGGGTCGGGCGCCGGAGTTTCGCGTTGATCGAGAGCGCCCGGACGGTGTTGACCGCACTGACGGCCGCCGCCCCACCGCGCTCGGCGGCGACCGCGAGCGCGACGATGTCGTCGGTGTTCGGCGTGAGCTTCGCGATAACGGGCACGCGCACCCGGTGCACGACGGCGCGCGTGATCGCCTCGACCTCCGTGGGGTCGGACCCGATCTCGGTCCCCAACCCCTCGGCGTGCGGGCAGCTCAGGTTCAGCTCGACCCCGACCACGCCGGTGGCGGCGATCTTCTCCGCCAGCTCCGCGAACTCGTCCGCGTCGTGACCGAACACCGAACCGATCACGGTCACCCCGCGGGACCGCGCGACCTCGACCTCCTTCGGATACTCGTCGATCCCCGGGTTCGGGAGCCCCATCGCGTTGAGGAACCCCCACCGATCCCATGAGTCGACCGTCGGATTGGCGTACCCCGGCCGCGGCTCGCGCCCGATCGATTTCGTGATGACCGCGCCGGCCCCCGCGTCCCACGCGCCGGCGAGCGAATCGCCGCTCTCCCCCCAGATCCCGGAGGCCAGCAGCAACGGATTGCGCAGCGGAACGCCGGCCAAGTCGACGCGAAGGTCCGCCACCGGCCCGCGGACGGGGCGTCCGCTTATATGGCTATAGACGATGAAAACGACCGATGCGCCTCGACAAGATGACCGACGCCGCCCGGGGCGCGCTCGAGCGCGGGTTTGCCCGCGCCGCGGAGCTCCGGCACGCCTCCGTCGAACCCGAGCACCTCCTCGAGGCGCTCATCACGGACCCGAACGGCCCGACCGTCGAGATCCTGAAGGCAATCCCCGTCGACGTGGCGAAGCTCTCGACCCGCCTCGAGGCGCGCCTCGCGAGCCTCCCTACCGCCGACCACGTCGCGCCGTCCGACCAGTACATCTCCCGCGCCCTCACGGCCGTGATCGAGGACGCCGAAGCGGAGTCCCAGAAGCGCAAGGACCGCTACACGAGCGTGGAAGCGTTACTCCTCGGGCTGCTCTCCGCGAAGTCCGAGGCGAAGGAGATCCTCGCCGATTTTCAGGTCCGACGTTCCGCCGTCGAGGCCGCGCTCGAGTCGATCCGGGGCAAGGCGCGGACCGTCGAGAGCCGGACCGAGGAGCAGGAGTACCGTTCCCTCGAGAAGTACGGCCGCGACCTCACCGAGCTCGCCCGACAGCACAAGCTCGACCCGGTGATCGGCCGGGACGACGAGATCCGCCGCGTCATCCAGATCCTCTCGCGGCGGACCAAGAACAACCCGGTCCTCGTGGGCGACCCCGGCGTCGGGAAGACCGCGATCGTCGAGGGCCTCGCCCTCCGGGTCGCGCTCCACGACGTCCCCGAGTCGCTGAAGGACAAGCGCGTCGTCGCGCTCGACCTCGGGGCGCTCCTGGCGGGCGCGAAGTTCCGCGGCGAGTTCGAGGAGCGGATCAAGGCCGTCCTGAACGAGATCGAACGCGCGCAGGGGCACGTGATCCTGTTCATCGACGAGCTCCACACGCTCGTCCACGCGGGCTCGACCGAGGGCGGCGCGATGGACGCGTCGAACCTGCTCAAGCCGGCCCTCTCCCGGGGCACCCTGCACTGCATCGGCGCCACCACGATCCAGGAGTACCGCAAGTACATCGAGAAGGACGCCGCCCTCGAGCGTCGGTTCCAGCAGGTCTACGTCGCCGAGCCGACGGTCGAGGACACGGTCTCGATCCTGCGCGGGCTCAAGGAACGGTACGAGCTCCACCACGGGGTGCAGATCCACGACGCGGCCCTCGTGGCCGCGGCGGCGCTCACGGCGCGCTACATCCCCGATCGGCACCTCCCGGACAAGGCGATCGACGCGATGGACGAGGCGGCCTCGATGGTCCGTCTCGCCCTCGACTCGCGACCGCCCGAGCTCGACCAGCTCACGCGACGGCTCCGCCAGCTCGAGATCGAACGGACGGCCCTCGAGCGGGAGAAGGATCCGGCGTCGGCGGACCGGCTCGCGAAGCTCCAGAAGGAGATGGCGAACCTCAAGGAACGCGAGTCCGCGCTCATGGCCCGGTGGAAGCGGGAGAAGGACGAGGTCGAGCAGCTCCGCGGGCTCCGTCGGCGGCTCGAGGCCGCCAAGACCGAGGAGGAGGAGGCGGCGCGCTCGGGGAACCTCGAGGCGGCCGCTCGCTTGCGCTATGGGACGGTCCCGGAGATCCAGCGCGAGCTCGAGAAGCGGAGCGCCGAGCTCAACAAGGACGATTCGGACGGCCTCCTCCGCGAGGAGGTCGACGCGGAGGACGTCGCCCAGGTGATCTCGAAGTGGAGCGGCGTGCCCATCTCGCGTCTCCTTGAGGGCGAGACCGCCCGGCTGCTCACGATGGAGGAGGAGCTCCGCAAGCGGGTCGTCGGCCAGGACGACGCCGTCGACGCGGTGGCGCGCGCGGTCCGTCGGTCCCGCTCGGGTCTCTCGGACCCGAACCGGCCGATGGGCGCGTTCCTGTTCATCGGGCCCACCGGCGTCGGGAAGACCGAGCTCGCGAAGGCGCTCGCCGCGTTCCTGTTCCACTCCGAGAAGGCGCTCGTGCGGATCGACATGAGCGAGTACATGGAGAAGCACACCGTCGCGCGGCTCATCGGCGCGCCCCCGGGCTACGTAGGCTACGAGGAGGGCGGCCAGCTCACGGAGGCGGTCCGCACCCACCCCTACACGGTCATCCTCTTCGACGAGATCGAGAAGGCGCACCCCGACGTCGTGAACGTCCTCCTCCAGCTCATGGACGAGGGCCGCCTCACCGACGGCCAGGGCCGGACCGTCGACTTCCGCAACACCCTCGTCATCATGACGAGCAACCTCGGGACCGACCTTCTCGAGAAGGCGAAGACCGAGCCCGAGCGCCGCACGGTCATCGACGGGGCGCTGCGGACCTACTTCCGGCCCGAGTTCCTCAACCGGCTCGACGAGGTCGTGATCTTCCACAGCCTCTCGGAGGCGCAGATCGGCGAGATCGTCACGCTCCAGGTCGGCCAGGTCCAGGCGCGCCTCAAGGAGCGCCGGATCCGGCTCACGGTGACCGCGAAGGCGCGCACGATGCTCGCCGAGGCGGGGTTCGACGCGGAGTTCGGAGCTCGACCGCTCAAGCGGACCCTCCAGCGTCTTGTCGTCGACCCGCTCACCGTGAAGCTCCTCGCGGGCGAGGTCCCGGACGGCGCCGAGGTCCGGATCGACGCGAAGGGCGGCTCCGTCGTCCTCGAGGTCCTCGCGTCGAAGGAGCTCGCCGCGACGGCATCCTAGGGACCCGACGTGACGGACCACCTGACGCTCGCGCTCGTCGGCGCCAAGGACGTCGCGAAGGACCTCGGGAAGAAGGGGACGACGTCCGACCTCACCCTCTTCAACGCCGTCCACGACGACCGGGCGGTGACGATCGTCGAGCCGACCCAGTTCCCGGAGCGGTTCCCACCGCTCCTCTACGCCCTCGCGATGGCCGATCGGGCCGTCTTCGCGATCCCGGCCTTGAACCGGGAGGTCGCGGAGACCGCGGCGACCCTCGAGATGTTCAACCTGCCGGTCGACGTCCGGTTGGGCGCTGCGGTCGGCGTCGACGAGCTCCGCCGGGCTTTCAAGGGCTCGCCCCTCGAGACGGCCCCGACCGAGCCGCTCGACCTGGTCCAGCTCCGACGCGAGCTCGACGGTTGGACCGCGCCCGCCGTGGAGGGGCCCGTTCGCGTCCCGATCGACCACGCGTTCCCCGTGAAGGGCGTCGGCGCCGTCGCCCTCGGCGTCGTGCGACGCGGCACGCTGAAGGCGCACGAGCGGCTGCGGCTGTACCCGACGGAGCGGACCGTCGAGGTGCGCTCGATCCAGGTACACGACGTCGACGTCCCCGAGGCGACGTCGGGTCAGCGCGTGGGGGTCGCCCTGAAGGGCGTCGAGGCCGATGAGATCGCGCGGGGCCACGCGCTCGCGCCCGAGGGATCGCTCTCGACCTCGACCGAACTTCGGGGCGATGGGTTCCGCCGCTCGCGCTACTACCGGGGCGTGCTGGACCAGGGCGCGCAGCTCCAGCTCCTCGTCGGCTTGCAGCTCGTCCCGGCCCGGCTGGCCGAGAGCGGTCCGACGACGGTCCGCGTCGTATCGGACCGGCCGGTCGCGTTCACCCCCGGCGAGCGGATGGTGCTCTCGGACCTGTCGCCGCCGAGCGGCCCGCGCATCGTGGGCGGCGCTACGATCGTCGCGTGACCCCTCGGGACGGGGCCTACCGCCGGGGTCGGACGATCCGGCCGCTCAGGCGAACATCGTGACGGACTCCTTGCGGAGTTCCTCTTCGCCGACGACCTTCTCGATCGCCCGGTCGAAGTCCTGGGCCGTCACGTGGTCGCGTTCCTCGCGGATCGCCCACATGCCGGCTTCGGTGCAGATCGCCTTGATGTCCGCGCCGGTCGCGCCCTCGCACCGGCTCGCGAGCGCCTCGAAATCGACGGTCTCGCGGATCGCCATCCCGCGCGAGTGGATCTTGAAGATCTCGCTCCGGCCCGAGTAGGTCGGGACCGGGATCTCGATGATCCGGTCGAACCGGCCGGGGCGCAACAGCGCCTCGTCGAGGATGTCGGGACGGTTCGTGGCCGCGATGATCTTCACGTTCGCGAGGGGCTCGAACCCGTCCATCTCGGCGAGGAGCTGCATCAGCGTGCGCTGGACCTCGCGGTCGCCGCTCGTCGCGACCTCGAGCCGCTTCGCGCCGATCGAGTCGACCTCGTCGATGAAGATGATCGTGGGCGCCTTCTCCCGCGCGAGCTGGAACAGCTCCCGGACGAGGCGGGCTCCCTCGCCGATGTACTTCTGAACGAGCTCGCTCCCGACGAGCCGGATGAACGTCGCGTGGGTGTGGTGGGCGACGGCCTTGGCGACCATCGTCTTGCCGGTACCCGGCGAGCCGATCAGCAGGACCCCCTTCGGCGGGTCGACGCCGACCTTGCGGTACAGCTCGGCGCGCAGCAACGGGAACTCGACGGCCTCGCGGATCTCTCGGATCTGCTCGAGCAGCCCGCCGATGTCCTCGTACGTCACGTTGGGCTTGTCGACGATCTCGCTCGCCGCCACGAGCGGGTCGAGCGAAGCGGGGAGGACGCCCATCACCGCGAGCGTCTGCTTGTTGAGGGCCACGCGCGAGCCGACGGCGATCTTGTCGTGCTCGACGGTCTCCGCGGAGTTGACGACGAAATCGGGACCGGTCGAGGATTTCACGACGACGCGCCCATCGGTGAGGACGTCCCGGACGCTCCCGACGATGAGCGGCGGGTACCGGAGCCGGTCGAGCTCGGTCTTGAGGCGCTTGACCTCGCGCTGGAGGCGGAGGATCTCGGCCTCCATGTAGTGGCGCTCGCTCTCGACCCGCTTGATCGCCTCCGCGAGCTGGTTGTTCCGGAGCTCGAGGAAGTTCACCCGGTCGAAGTTCTCGCGCGAGCCCGCCGCTACGTCGCCTTCGCTCATCGGTTCCGAAACGCTCCCCGCACGTCGCTGAACGGAGAGAACTCCGAGGTGTCTAAAGCGTTCCACCTTATAAGAAATCGCGACTCGAACGGCAGTCGATGCCCGCGTTGCGACCGGGGCAGAGCGAGTCGGTCGCGCGGGCGTTCGCCCCCGCCCACGTGACCGGATTTTTCGCACCGGACGTCTCCGCGCGCGACCCGAGGGGGCGCGGCTCGGTCGGCGCGGGCGTGGTCCTCGAGGCCGGCGTCACCGCGACGGCGCGCTACCTCGCTTCGCGGGTTCAGCGCGTCCACGTTCGGGCGCCGGAAGGGGCCGACCTTCCCATCTCGCTCGACGTGGCCCGACGCTTCGTCGGCGAGCGGCGAGGCGTCTTCGACGTCGACCTCACCCACGACCTACCGATCGGCCAGGGGTTCGGGACCAGCGCCGCCGGCGCGCTCGCGACCGGCCTGGCCATGGCGTCGCTGCTGGGATTGCCGCGACGTCGGGCGACCGAGACCGCGCACCTCGCCGATCTGTTCGGGGGCGGAGGACTGGGCGGCGTCGCCGCGATCCTCGGCGGCGGGATGGAGCTGCGCACCCGCCCGGGCCTCCCACCCTCCGGTCGGGTGCTTCGTTACGCGTTCGCTCCGTCGATCGTTCTCTCGGTCGTCGGACCGCCGCTGCCGTCGCCACCCCTTCTCCGCGACCCGCTCTTCCTGGATCGGGTCCGTGCCGCGGCGGGGGCGGCGGTCCAGCGATTGAGCCGCCGCCCGACGTCCGGCCGGTTCCTGGTCGAGTCGGAAGAGTTCACCGACGCGCTGCAGCTCGGGTCGCGGCGGCTGCGGGGGACGATCGACGCCGTCCGGCGTACCGGCGCTCGTTGCGCGCAGGCGATGCTGGGCGAATCGCTCTTCGCCGTTCCGGCGACGGCCGAAGTCCGTCGTGCGGTGCTCAGGGTCCTCGAACGGCGCCGCCTGCCGGCCGTCGAACTGAGCGCCGCCCGCGAAAGCCTTTTAGACGAAGCTCGGGTGGGCGCCGACCCATGACGCGGAAGCCGGCCCGGATGTACCGCGCCATCGAGGGACAGGTCTACACCCGACAGGAGTACATGGGTGGCATTCCGACCTGCCGCGTCACCCAGTTCGACACCGGGAACCTGAAGGAACACTTTCCCCTCCGCCTCTCCCTGGGCTGCGAAGAGGCCGCGCAGGTGCGCGACATCGCGCTCGAGGCGGCCCGGATCAAGGCCGTTCGGATCCTGGAGAAGAGCGCGCCGAACGCCTTCCACCTCAAAGTACGCAAGTACCCGCACCAGATCCTGCGGGAACACAAGATGGCGATGGGCGCTGGAGCCGACCGTATCTCCGACGGCATGCGGGGAGCCTTCGGGAAGCCCGTGGCCCACGCCGTTCGAGCCCAGATCGGCGCCGAGATCCTGAGCGTCTATACGACGGCCGAGCACGTCGAGACCGCGAAGAAGGCGTTGCTGGCCGCGGCCCACAAGCTGCCGATCCCGACGCGGATCAAGATCGCGCCGAACTAGGCTCGGACCTACTCGGACGATTCGCCGCGCACGATCAAGAGCGGGCACCCGCTGTGGTGGGCGATCGCGTCCGAGACGCTGCCCAGCAGCAGGCGCTTCGCCGTTGACAGCCCCCGGGAACCGACGACGAGCAGGTCCGCCGGGTTCGCCTCGAGGAACCCGAGGATCTCGTCGACGATCACCCCTTCCAGGCAGACCCCCGTCACCGACGCGACGCCGGCCGCCTTCGCCTTGGCCGTCGCCTGATCGACGATCTGCCGGAACAGTTTCGTCTCCGCCTCCGGGATCTCGGGCGGGATCCACGTCTCGGACGAGGCGATGTAGAGAGGAATCAGGGGGGCGACGGCGATCGCGGTAAGCTCGCTATCGTACTTCTTCGCGAGGTCGATCGCAACCTCCAGCGCACGGTCGGCGTGCGCCGAGCCATCGACGGCCACGGCGATTCGGGCGAACGACGGGGCCGCCATCGTCCCGGGCTAGCGCCGCAGCCTACAAGGGGGTTTCGTCGGGCGACCTCGGGGGCGGCATCGGCGGCCGGCGCGTCGGGTTCGGACGGAAAGTTATAATGCCCCGCGGCCGGCTTCTCTGTCGAGCGAGGCTCTTGTGTCACCGGTCTGCACCAACTGCAACGGGAACGACTTCGTCTGGGCGAACGAGCTGAAGACGGGCATGACCGGGGCCAGTCTCGCGCTGCGAGCTCGCGGCGAGGTTCCGCTCGGCGCCCGGATCTGCCGCACGTGCGGCCACGCGGAGCTCTTCCTCCGCGACATCTCGATCCTGCACCAACCGCATACGTGGCGCCAGGGCGAGTTCATCCCCATCGTGAGCAAGCCCGTCGCGAAGCCGGCGGCGCACCACACGACGCACGCCGCCGCCCCATCGCCGCCCGCCGCGGAGATAGCGGCACCCGTCGCGCCCCCGCTCGCCCCACCCCCGCCACCGCCCCCCGCACCGGCCCCGACGCCGATGGAACCTCCTGCACCGGAGCTCGGCACGGCCGACTCCGCGAGCACGGGGACCGTCGCGAACGACGCCGGCTCCGGCTCGGATGCCGGGCCCGCCGAACCTCCGGTGGCCAAGTCGAAGCCGGCTCGCCGCCGCGGGTCCAAGTCCAGGGCCTAGTCGTCCTCCCGAGGCTTTCGCGCCCGGGTCGCCGGTGCGCAAGGAGGTCGCGGCGTCATCGGGCAAGGGCGAAGTCGGGCTCGGACCGAGCCGACCGGACGCGACGGTAGATCCCGACCGAACGCCCCACCAGCAGTCCGACGCTCAGCGAGAATAGCGCATCGATCACGGCGAGCGCTTCCTGCTGCCCGACCGACGGATACCCTCCGACCGGGGCGGTGAAGCCGAGCGAGCCGGGGAAGAGGATCGCCGCGAGGAGCAGCCGGAGCGCGAAGGCTCCAACGAAGACGGCGGCCAGGGCGAACCCGATCCGGTACGACCACTGTCCCGTTGGTGCCCGGTCGACGCGCGTTGCGCGCGCCGCGACCCCGCTGATCCCGACCGCCGTGGCGACGAGGACCGCGAGGTCCACGCCGATCAGGTACGGGATCGACCATGGGGTCAGCTGGGTCGAGGTGATCTCGACGAGGGCCCACAGCGCGAGGACGAGCAACGCCGGCGCGACGAGACGCGTCGCCGAGTACGGCACGCCACGGGTCATCGCGTAGGAGCGGCGCGCGATGAACGCGACGATCACGACCTGGACCAGGATCGCGGTGAGCTGGGAAGGCGTATACCCCGACACGACGGTCTCCCTGCCCCGCGACGGCGACCCTCCCAAAAAAGTCATCCGGACAGGAACCCCTCCTTCGGGACGACGGAGCCCGGCCGAGGCGCCTCGAGGTATCGCTCGATTCTACGGAGGCGCGGACCCGCGCGCTTCGGCCGAGGCGTCCGTCGGGACGACTAGCGTCCCAGTTCGGGAACGAAACGGGGTCGGGTCGGATAGCGGGGCATGGATTTGAACCATGGATCTACGGGTTATGAGCCCGTCGGGATTTCAGGACGACCGGGGTTCCCGGACGTTTTCCTGACTACCCTACCCCGCTGCGGGGCGACTCAGGGGGCCTCGGTATATGAGCGTTGACGCGCGCGACCGCCGCCGGTCGCGGGACGAGGGCAACGGACGATGGCGAACCACCCGTCGAGCGGCTGGGTCGTGCCCCGACGCGCCTCCTATCCGACCGCGTTCGACGCTATATTGCGAATATATCCGGCGGCGGTTGATAACAGCGGATCCTTTCTCCGAGCTTCGATGACCGTGCGATCCGCGACCTTGGGACTCCGCCGAAACTCCGGACGAACGCGTGGGGCCCCCTCGGAACCTGGGGGTGGGCGCGGCTCCGCAAGCGATCGAGGGAGGGGACGCTACTCGGTCGGGCTGGCGATCGTTCTTGCCGGGATCTTGCTCCTGCTCGCGGGAGCAACCCTCGCCGCGTCTCCCACCGGACCCGCGACGCGGATCCCCTCCCCCGGTGGGGCGTTCGCCTCCTCTCCCCACGAACTGCTCGAGCTCGCGAAAGCGTCGGCCGCGCCCGGCGTGGGCCCATGGGGGATCGTCGCCGCGCCGCCGCCCGCCCCGAGCGGGGCCGCCGGGCCCAACCTCACCTTTGGAGTCATCATGACCTACGACGCGGCGGACGGCTACGTCCTCGCGGTCTCCCTGAACGCGAGCGCGGGGCCGTTCAACAACTCGTACGGCCCGTACGACCTGACCTGGAAGTTCGTGGGAGGGAACTGGTCGCTCGTCCCGACGGTCGGCCAGGTTCCCGCCACGCTCTCGCCCGGGCTGGTCTACGACGCCCACGACAACTACGTCCTGCTCTACGGGGGGCGATTGATGGGAACGTCCGCGCCCGCGGCGCCCCTGACGAACCAGACGTGGAGCTATCACGCCGGCGCGTGGACGAACCTGAGCGCGAACAGCACGGCCGCCCCGTACTCGGTCGATTTCGCGGACCTCGTCTACGACGCGTCGGACGAGTACGTCCTCCTCTACGACGAGTTCGGCGTCACGCCGAGCAACCCGAACGGCTTCTTCGGCACGACCTGGTCGTACGCGTCCGGGGTCTGGACCAATCTCACCACGACGGCGGGGACGCCTCCGGAGTGGTTCGGGGGCATGGCCTACGATGCGCTCGACGGCTACGTCCTGTACTTCGGGGGCTACACGTTCTCGAATCAGCTCACGGACGCCACATGGACGTTCCACGGGGGTGCGTGGAGCAACATCTCGGCCTCGGTCCAAACCCCTCCCTCCGCCCGGTTCAACTTTGGGATCGCCTACGACGACGCGAACGGCCGGGTCCTGGTCTACGGAGGGCTCGACCACCTCTACTGGACGAACGCGAGCGCGTTCAGCTACGAGACGTGGGCGTACGCGGGCGGGAACTGGACGTTGATCTCCTCGAACGGGACCGTCTGGAGCATCCAGTCGATGACGTACGACGTCGCCGACAGCGAGGCGGTGCTTCTCGGGAGCAACGGCAGTCTCCTCGCTCCCCCGAACGTCGTGACCTGGACATTCTCGAGCGGTGGCTGGTCGGTCGCCGCGCCGGCGTTCGTCCGGTCGAGCTGGGTGACCGACGTGGGTCACCCCGTCACCCTCTCGGTGAGCGTGTCGCCGAACGCCGGCGGCCTCGCGTACCGGTACGACGGCCTGCCCCCCGGTTGCGCGACGGTGGACGCCCCGACCCTGACCTGCACGCCGTCCCTCGTGGGCAGCTATGTCGTCACGGTGACCGTCACCGGGGCCGCCGGCTTCCTCGCGACGGCCGGGGCGGAGCTCCTGGTGAACCCGGCCCCCGCCGTCGTTGGATTCTCGTCGCGGGGTCCGATCGGGGAGGTCGGAGTAGCGACCTCCTTCGTGGTCACCGCGACGTCGGGCACCGGAGCCCTCACCTACTCCTATGTGGGTCTGCCCCCGGGATGCGCTTCCGCCGACACCGCCCAGCTCACCTGCACCCCGAGCGCTCCGGGGACGTACGCGGTCGCGGCGTACGCGACCGACGCCCTCGGAGCCTCGGCCGTGGGGACCACAACCTTCACCGTCGTGGCCGCGCTCACCGCCCTCTCCTTCGCGGCCCATCCGAGCGTGGTGGACGTCGGTCAACTCGTCTCGATCGCGGCGACGCTCGCCGGTGGCGCGGGTCCGTTCGGTTACGCGTACACGGGCCTACCGACGGGGTGCACGACCGCGAACGCGAGCTCGCTCGCGTGCCGACCCGACGCGACCGGCGCGTACTCCATCGGTCTCGTGGCCGGCGACGCGCTCGGCCGACACGCCGAGGGCTTGGCCCCGGTGGTCGTGAACGCCCTTCCGTCCGTAGCGTCAGTCGTGCCGTCGGACACGTTGGTACCGACCGGGACGACCGTCTCGCTGACGACGACCGTCGCGGGCGGCACCGCGCCGTTCGAGTACCAGTACTCGGGACTGCCGACCGGCTGCACCGGGGCAGGAACCCCGGTCG
>Ga0075426_10000454_pt1 | contig 28354 bp, 28 predicted proteins | sample SoiMethybrSBSTD5_FD_75304 | JGI IMG/M metagenome (GOLD analysis project Ga0075426, IMG submission 75304) | Bulk soil microbial communities from a Populus tree surrounding site in Tennessee, USA - Soil MetaG P. TD hybrid SBSTD5 | ecosystem: Environmental > Terrestrial > Soil > Tree plantation...
GCGTGCACAGCGTGCGCACCAGGCGCTGCGCCATCACGCCGTTCAGCGTCGCATTGAGCAGGTACGGCGGCACACCGAGCTCGAGCAGGCGCGCCACCGCGCTCGGCGCATCATTCGTGTGCAGCGTGGAGAGAACCAGATGCCCGGTCAGCGCCGCCTGCACCGCCATCTCGGCGGTCTCGAGGTCGCGGATTTCGCCCACCATGATGATGTCGGGATCCTGGCGCATGAGCGCGCGCACGCCCTCCGCGAAGCCGAGGTCGATCTGGCTCACCACCTGCATCTGGTTGAACGAGCCCTCGACCATCTCGATCGGGTCCTCGATGGTGCAGACGTTGACCTCGGGCGTCGCCAGGCTCTTGAGGGTTGAATAGAGCGTGGTGGTCTTGCCCGAGCCGGTCGGGCCGGTCACGAGCACGATGCCGTTGGGCCGGTTGGTCATTTCCTGCCAGTGCTTGTGGTCCTCGTCGGAGAAGCCGAGCTCCTTGAAGTCGCGCACCAGCACCTCGGGGTCGAAGATGCGCATCACCAGCTTCTCGCCGAACGCGGTGGGCAGCGTCGAGAGCCTGAGCTCGACCTCCTCGCCTTCCAGCGTGCGCGTCTTGATGCGCCCGTCCTGCGGCCGGCGCTTCTCGACGACGTCCATGCGAGCGAGGATCTTGATGCGGCTCGTCATTGCGGTCAGCACGGTGGGCGGAATCTGGTAGACCTGGTGCAGGACACCGTCGATGCGAAAGCGCACGATGCCCTGCTCGCGGCGCGGCTCGACGTGGATGTCGCTCGCGCGCTGCTCGAAGGCGTACTGCCACAGCCAGTCGGTGATGCGCACGATGTGCGCATCGTTGGCGTCGTACTGCTTGTTGTCCTTGCCGAGCTCGACGAGCTGCTCGAAGTTCGAGAGCCCGCTCGCGCCGCTCGCCTTGCGCGTCGCGCCCTTGATCGATTTGGCGAGGTTGTAGAACTCGACCTGGTAGCGCTCGATGTCGAGCGGGTTGGCAATCACGCGCTTGATGTCGCGCTTGATGATCGGCGCGAGCTCCTTCTCCCACTCGCGGATATAGGGCTCGGCGGTGGCGATCACGGCTTCCTTCGCGCTCACGCCGACCGGCAGGACGCGAAAGCGCGTGGCGTACGCGGAGCTCATCACTTCCGTGACGCCGGCGAAGTCGATCTTCAGCGGATCGATGTGCAGGTATTCGAGGCCGACGCGCCTGGCGAGCCACTCGGTGAGGGCATCGAGCGTGAGGATCTTTGCCCCGGCGCCGGGCTGGCGCCACTTCTGCTCGGCGAGGATGACGAGGGGATGCTGCGCGCCGCGGTAGTAGCGGCGCTCTTTCTTCAGCTCCTCCGCCGTCTCCGCGGCGACGAGCTTGTCCGCGACCAGCCAGTCGAGGATCTGGTTGAGGGTCAGGCGCTGCTCGGCGTGCGCCTCTCCCGTGGGCGTCTTAACTGCTTGTTGCATCTGCGAAAGACTATACCGCAAACTCTCGGCTCGCATTCCGCGGCAGGGAGCTCGGCGTGCCGTATTTCTCCAACATCCTTAACCGCAAGCTGGCCGGCTGGGCCCTGTACTACTGGGGCAACCACGCGTTCACCACGTCGATCATCACGGTGTTCTTCCCGATCTTCTTCAAGGATTACTGGAGTTCGGGCGCCGATGTCACGGTGAGCACGTTCCGCCTCGGCGTCGCGAACTCGATTGCGAGCTTCGTCGTCGCGGTCTCGGCGCCGCTGCTCGGCGCGATCGCGGATCGCGGCGGTCACGCGAAGCGCTTCCTCATCGCCTCGGCGCTCTTCGGCGCGGCGATGCTGCTCGCGCTGCACTGGGTTGCGCAGGGCGCGTGGCAATGGGCGGTGGCGTGCTACGTCCTCGCCTCGATCGGCTACTTCTGGGGCAATGTGTTCGGCGACTCGATGCTCGTCACCGTCGCCGAGCCCGGCAAGCTCGACATCACCTCGGCCATCGGTTACTTCGCGGGCTACCTCGGCGGCGGCCTTTTTCTCGCGCTCGGCGTGGCGATGAGCCTCAAGCCGCAGTGGTTCGGCCTCGCCGACGCGGCGGCAGCGGTGCGGCTGCTGCTCATCCTCGCAGCGCTCTGGTGGGCGCTCTTTGCGCTGCCGCTTCTCTTCTGGGTGCCGGCGCCGGCGCGCGGCGCGGCGAGCATGCCGCTCATGGCTTCCGTGCGCGAAGGGCTCGGGCAGTTCGCCGAAACCTTCCGGCACATTCGCTCGTACAAGCCGGTGTTCGTTTTCCTCGCCGCCTACTGGGTGTACATCGACGGCGTCAATACCGTGATCCAGATGGCGGTCGACTACGGCAAGTCGATCGGCTTCGGTACCGCCGATCTCATCCTCGCGGTGCTGCTCGTGCAGTTCATCGGCGTGCCGGCCGCGCTCGTCGCCGGACGCCTCGGCGAGCGCATCGGGCCGCGGCGCACGATCTTCATCGGGCTCGCGGTCTATGTCTTCGTATCGATCTACGCCACCTTCATGACCCGGCCGTTCGAGTTCTATCTCGTTGCCGGCATGGTGGGGCTCGTCCAGGGCGGCGTGCAGCTCCTCAGCCGCTCGTACTTCGCCCGCCTCGTGCCGCGCGAGCGCTCGGGCGAGTTCTTCGGCTTCTACAACATGCTGGGGGAGTTCGCGGCGATCATCGGCCCGGTTCTCGTCGGTACGGTGAGCTACCTGAGCGGCAGTCCGCGCCTGTCGATACTGTCGGTGATCGTGCTCTTTGCCGCCGGCGCCTATCTGCTCACCTTCGTCGAGGCGGACAGCTAAGAATTTCTCGAGCAGGCGGCTTTTACAGTCGCGCCGCCCGTCTCAGGCACCGATTTGCCGGGACCGTAATTTGCAGCAGCCGGTGCGTGAAGTGGCTCATCGCACTGGGGGTTGTTGCGTTCTGCGCCTTCACGTTGCTGCAGGCCGACGCGGTGCAGGTGCCAAGCGCCATGCTTGTCGGCAACCAGCAACTGCCGGCGGCGAGCTGCGCCACGCGCGATACGCTGTGGATCCACCACTATGCGGCGGCGCTGTATGTGCCGCCGCGCGAAGCGCCGGTCGACGCGCTGGAAGATCCCCAGCAGCCCAAGGCGCTGCGCGTCCAGATCCTGAGCAAGACGTTGCTCCCCAAGGAAATGCCCAAGAAATGGCGCGATACGCTCGAGCAGGAGCTCGACCGGGCAGCCTTCGGCGCCGTGCGCAACGCCTGGCACGAGCTCGCGGTGGGAGACCAAGTCACCGTCGCCTATGCGCCCGGCCCGGGCGTGACGCTGGAGCTCAACGAGCGCCTCGTTGCGCGCACGCCGCGCCACGAGGTGATCGACGCGCTGCTGCGCGCCTGGGCGGACGGTGCTCCGGTGCGCGAGCAGGTGGACCGCGTCGTCGCCAAGCACCCATGCGCGCACTGAGCCTCGACAGGCTCATCTTCGCGTTCGTCCTGCTCCTCACGCTCGTCAGCTTCGACGCCGAGGGGCAGCCGCCGCGCAACCTGCCGGATTTCACGAGCCTGATGAAGTCGGCCGGCCCCGCGGTGGTCAACGTCATCTCCACGCGCAAGGCGCAGACCGCCGCCGCCGGCGGCAGCGCGCCCGATGCGATGAGCGAGTTCCTGCGCCGCTTCGCGCCCGATTCGCCGGATCGCGGCCCGCCGCGCCAGGGCCTGGGCTCCGGGTTCATCATCAGCGAGGACGGCTACATCCTCACCAACGCGCATGTCGTCGCCGAGTTCGACGACGTCAACGTGCGCCTCGCCGATGCGAAGCGCGAGTTCAAGGCGAAAGTGATCGGCGTCGATCGGCGCAGCGATGTGGCGCTGCTCAAGGTCGAGGCGACGGGCCTGCCGACGGCAAGGCTCGGGGACTCCGCCAAGCTCGAGGCGGGCGACTGGGTCGCTGCGATCGGCTCGCCCTTCGGCTTCGCCAATACGATCACCGCCGGCATCGTCAGCGCCAAGGGCCGCTCGCTGCCCGAGGAGCTCTATGTGCCCTTCATTCAGACCGACGTCGCGGTCAATCCCGGCAACTCCGGCGGCCCGCTCCTCAACCTCGACGGCGAGGTGGTCGGCGTCAACTCACTCATCTACAGCGGCACCGGCGGCTACATGGGCGTGTCGTTCGCCATCCCGATCGAGGTGGCGCTCGAGGTGTCGCGCCAGCTCAAGGCCGAGGGCAAAGTGACGCGCGGGCGCATCGGCCTCGCCATCCAGCCGATGACCAAGGAGCTCGCGCGCTCCTTCGGCGTCGATTCGGACTCGGGCGCGGTCATCGTCGCGCTGGAGAACGGCGGGCCCGCGCAGAAGGCGGGCGCGAAGATCGGCGACGTCGTCGTGGAATGGAACGGCGAGCCGATCACCGATCCGAACGAGTTCCCGCGACTGGTGGCGGGGAGCAAGCCCGGCAGCCTTGCGCACATGGCGCTCTGGCGCGACGGCAAGCGCCGCACGCTCGAGCTGCGCGTGGGAGAAGTCGCGCCCGAAACGGCGGCCAGTGCGCGCGAGGCGCCGGCGAAGGAAGACGACGCGCGCCTCGGCATGGCGGTGCGCGAGCTGCTGCCTGCCGAGCGCAGCGCCATGGGCGTGGACTACGGGCTCCTCGTCGTCGACGTCGCGCAGCGCTCGGGGCCTGGCGCCACCCTCCTGCCCGGCGACGTGATCGTAGGCGTGAACCAGAGCCGCTTCGCGAGCAAGCAGGAATTCGACAAGCTGCTCGCGCGCCACCGCAAAGGCGACATGGTCGCCCTCTTCGTGCGCCGCGGCGACGCCTCGCTCTACGTCCCGCTCGAGCTCGGCTGACGGCGCCGGCCGGCCATCGCGCCCAAGACCGCGGCGAGGAGCGAGAGCACGAGCGCGCCGAACGCGCCCCACGCCGCGCGGCTCGCCTGCGGCTTCACTTCCTGCGCCTTCTCTTGCAGCTGCGGCAGCTTCTGGCTCAGGTCGCCTGCCTGCTGCTGCACCTGCTCGACAACCTGCTGCGCGCCGCCCATCAGGCTGAATGCGCCGCCGGCGAGCGAGCTCACGCCGCTCGCAGCCAGGTAAGCGACCAGAAGGAGCGACACGACCCAGACGAGAAATCCGGCGAAGAAGCCCGTGCTCGCGTCGTGCGTCGCGCCGATGCGCGTCGACACGAAGCCGCCGATGAAAAGCGCGACGAGGAGCGACACGCCGGCCCAGATGCCGGCGCCGGCGCCGACCTTGGAGAGCTGCGCCTGCGTGGGGTCGACCGCGCTGATGCCCACCGCCACGCCGAGCGCGGCAAGGAGGAGCAGCAGTCCTACGGCGACCAGCACGCCGCCGAAAATGCCCCCCCACGATACGCGCATGCCCTCCGCGCCGAAGAGCGCCGGATAGGCGATGCGGCGGCGCTCGCGAGTGCGCCGCTCGTGATACGGATTGGCTGCCGTACTCATGCGAACCTCCATCGAGTTGCTGTCGCCCGCAGCCGAGCAAGCGACAGTCCCGTGCGCGTCCGGGTTCGACTCTTGCTGTACAGGGGAGCCATGAAAGCCATCGTGCTCGCTGCGCTGCTCGCGCTTGCCGCCTGCGACGCGCCGCGGCCGCAGCTGCGCCAGGTGACGATCGAAAGTCCGCCGGCGCTCGGACTGAGCCTGCGCGAGCTACCGGCGTCGGCGTTGCGCGAGAGCGGACTGGCTTACGGGCTCGCGGTGGTCAAGGCGGGCAGCCTCGCCGAGCGCGCGGGGCTGCGCGTCGGCGACATCATCTACGCGGTGAACCAGCAGCGGCTGCGCACCATCGAGGACTTCGCGCGCCTCGTGAGCGAGCAGCCGGGCGGCAGCCTCGGGCTGCTCGTGCGGCGCGGCAACAGCGACTTCTACGTGCCGATGGATCTCTCGGCGAGCGTGCCGGGCGGGCCGGACACCGTGCCGCGCCTCGCGCCCTCTAAAGATACGCTTCTGCGCACTTGATGATCTCGGTGTTCGTGCTCTTGTCGAGGCAATGGCGCGCGTCCTCGTTGCGCCGCAAGTGTTTCCTCGCCATGGGCTTCGGCGTCTCCGGCTTCGCTTCCTGAGCGACGGGCTTCGCCGGCTCGGCCGCGGGCTTGGCCGCTTCAGCCGCGGGCTTCGGCGCTTCAGCCGCGGGCTTCGCCGCCTCGGTCGCAGGTTTGGTGTCGGCGACGGGCTGGACTTGTGCGGGCGGCTTCGGTGCGACGGCAACAGGCTTCGGCGCCATGGGCGCGGTGGACGCGACCTTCTGCGGCGCGGGCGGCGGCGCACCGTCGTCCGCGAAGTAGAGGAACCAGGCGGCGCCGCCGGCGAGGGCGAGCACCGCGACGCCGAGAAGAACCTTCGTCCGATCGTTCATGGCCATGCGTGCCTCCGCAGCCGTATTTCTCTCTAGCCTAACTCGAAATCACTTTAGCTGCTGGAGGTAGGCGCGGATGCGTCGTGCATTAGTGCCGAGGTCGCTGCGGCCGACGCGTGATTTCGAGCGCACATCGATTCGACTCCCTTGCGCCGCGGCCTCGACCCGAACGGCGATATCGTCCTTGAAGCCGAACCACTTGGTGCTGTCCACGGCCTCGATCGTGCCGTTCGCAGGGTCGCGGCCGACGACTTCCCAGCCCATCGCCTCCGCCACGGCGAGCGCGCGCCCGAAGGCCTCGCGCGGCGGCACGGCAAGCAAAGCGGGCGCGATGTCCGGATACGCCGCGCGCTGCTGCCGCGCGAAGTCCGGCCCGGGGTAGCGCCGCTCGGTCGTCATGTAGCGCGGCGGATTGTCGGTGTCCGTCGTGATGTCGTTGATCGGCGGCACAGCGCGCGCCCGACGCTGGAACTCGAGCGGCGCGTACAGCACGCCAAGGGCGACGACGAGCGCGACGATCGGCGCCGCGATGCCACGCCGGCGCGCGGCGGGTAATGCGAGCACCAGGACGCAGAGCACGCCGGCGGCCATCGCCACATACGCGCTCCAGCGAAACACCGTAAGGCCGGCGCGATAGGACCAAATATCGAAGCGCACGAGCGGCCCGGAAAGCGCGAGCGGCACGAGCGCGAGCGCGGCCGTAACGAGGGCGAGCGCACGCAGCAGGGCGAGCATGGCCCGAGGTTAACCCAGCAGCCAGCGCACGAGCAGATAGCTCGCGCCGAGCCCCAGCGCCGCGAACGCGAGCAGTGCGAGCGTGAGGGAGAGGAGGAATAACCGGCTCGAGCGCTGTGCAGCATGTGGCCGCTCGGCCCACGCGGCGAGCAGCCGCACGTTGCGCTGGTTCGCCTTCCACGCCGCATCGAAGATATCGCCGAAGAACGGCACGATGCCGATCACGCCTTCGATCGCGACGTTGAACGTCATGCGCCACAGGATCGCCTTGCCGACACCGAGGCGATTCGCCTCGGCCAGTATGTAGCTCGACGCGAGCACGCCGATCACGTCGCCGAGGAAGGGCACCAGGCCAACGATGGCGTCGACACCGATCGTCAGGCGCGTGCCCGGGACGGGGATCGAGCTGTCCAGGAGCCAGGCCACGAACTCCAGCCGCTCGCGCGTGCGCCGCTGCTCCTCGCTCTCGGGCGCGAGCAGCTCGCCTTCGAGGACTCGCTCCTTAACTTTCATCGAAGTATTATTGCCCTCCCCCCTTTTGCGACAAGCCACAGGAGACCCCCGATGACGATCAAGGTAGGCGACCGGCTGCCCGACGGCAAGCTGATGGAATCCACCGAGTTCGATTCCGCGACGCAATGCGCGATGGCGCCGAAGGAAGTGAACGTCGCCGAGGCGGTCAAGGGCAAGAAGATCGCCATCTTCGGCCTGCCGGGCGCCTATACGCCGACCTGCTCCGCAAAGCATGTGCCGAGCTACGTGCAGAACCTGGACCAGCTTAAGAAGAAGGGCGTGAACGAGATCTGGTGCCTCGCGACCAACGACGCCTTCGTCATGGCGCACTGGGGCCGCGACCAGAAAGCGCTCGGCAAGATCCGCTTCCTCGCGGATGGCTCGGCCGACTGGACGAAGAAGCTCGGCCTCGAGCTCGACCTCAACGCGCGCGGCATGGGCACGCGCATGCAGCGCTTCTCGATGCTCGTCGACAACGGCGTGGTGAAGCAGCTCAACGTCGAGGCGCCGGGCAAGTTCGAGGTCTCGGACGCCTCGACCATGCTGAAGCAGCTCGCGTGAGGAGCGCCGCCGCCTGGCTCGCCGCGGCGCTCCTCGCCGCGGCGGCGAGTCCGCTGTACGCGCAGCCCAAGGATGACGGTGCGCGCGAAGAGCGGCGCGAGAAGATGAGATCGATGCGCGAGCAGGCGGAGAAGGCCTGCGAAGGCAAGCGGGGCGCGGAGCACGGCCAGTGCATGGAGCACGAGATGTGCGCGCAGACCAGGGATCCGAAGGCCTGCGAAGAGCGCATGAGCAAGATGAAGGAGAACTTCAGGAGCGCGCGCGAGCAGGCGATGAAGGCGTGCGAAGGCAAGCAAGGCGCCGAGCGCGAGCAGTGCATGGTTCACGAGATGTGCACGCAGTCCAAGGACCCGACGAGATGCGAAGCGCAGGGCAAGGAGCGCATGGCACGGCGCGAGAAAGTGCGCGAAGCCTGCAAGGACAAGCAGGGCGAGGAGCGCAAGGCCTGCATCCGCGAGCAATTCGGCCAGAAGTAACTTGAAGCGCCTCGCGGTAGCGACTTTCCTGCTGGCGCTCGCGCTCGCCGCCGCCGCGGCGGAGCTGCCCTCGCGCGTCACCTCGATCGAGGGCGTCACCGAGTACCGGCTCGCGAACGGGCTCAAGGTGCTCACCATCCCCGACCCGGGCGCCGACACGATCACGGTGCACATCGTGTATCTCGTCGGCTCGCGCCAGGAGGGCTACGGCGAGAAGGGCATGGCGCATCTCCTCGAGCACATGCTCTTCAAGGGCTCCAAGGGATTTGCCGACCCGAAAGCCGAGCTCACGCGGCGCGGCGCACGCTGGAACGGCGCCACGTCGAACGACCGAACGTCCTACTTCGAGACGCTTTCGGCGACCGACGAGAACCTCGACTGGGCGCTGGCGATGGAAGCCGACCGCATGGTGAACTCGCGCGTCTCGCGAGCGGACCTCGAAGCCGAGATGACGGTGGTGCGCAACGAGTTCGAGATGGGCGAGAACAACCCCGGCGCGATCCTCTTCCAGCGGGTGCAGCAGCTCGCCTTCCCGTGGCACAACTACGGCAACCCGATCATCGGCGAGCGCGCCGATATCGAGAAAGTGCCGATCGAGAAGCTGCAGGCCTTCTATCGCGTGTGGTATCAGCCGGACAACGCGGTGCTGCTCGTCGCCGGGCGCTTCGACGAGGCGCGCGCGCTCGAGCTCGTCGCCAAGCACTTCGGCCCCATTGCGAAGCCCGCGCGCGCACTGCCGACCTTCTACACGCAGGAGCCGACCCAGGACGGCGAGCGCGTCGTCACCCTCGAGCGCGTCGGCGACAGCCCGATGGTGATGGCGCTCTACCGGGCGATGGCGGGCAGCCATCCGGATTACCCGGCGCTCGATGTGCTGGTGCAAGTGCTCGGCGACACGCCGACCGGCCGGTTGCATCACGCGCTCGTCGAGAAGGGGCTGGCGTCGAACGTCTGGGGCGCCGAGCGCCAGCTGCACGATCCGGGCTACATGTACTTCGGCGCGCAGCTCGCGGCCGACATGGACCCCGGCAAGGCGCGCGAGGCGCTGGTCGGCGTCGTCGAGGGCCTCGCCAAGGACAAAGTGCGTGCCGATGAAGTCGAGCGCGCGAGAACCCGGCTCTTGAACGACATCGAGCGCGCCCAGCTTGACAGCCGGCTCCTCGTCGGCGCGCTCGCCGAGAACGCCGCCATCGGCGACTGGCGGCTCTTCTATCTCTATCGCGACGGGCTGCGCAAGGTGACGCTCGCCGACGTGCAGCGCATCGCCGAGCACTATCTCAAGCGCGCCAACCGTGTCGTCGGTGTCTTCGTGCCGACCGAGCATCCGCAGCGCGCCGAGATCCCGCCGACGCCGGATTACGAGGCCGAGCTCGCCAACTACAAAGGCGGCGAGCGCGTGAGCCTCGGCGAAGCGTTCGACCCCTCGCCGCAGAACATCGAGTCGCGCCTCGTGCGCCGCACGATCGCGAACGGCATCAAGCTCGCGCTCCTGCCCAAGCAGACGCGCGGCGGGCGCGTCGTCGCGCACCTGACGCTGCACTGGGGAGACGAGAAGACGCTCATGAACCGCGAGATCGCGTGCGAGTTCGCGGGGCAGATGCTGACGCGCGGCACGACCAAGAAGAGCCGCGCCGAGCTGAAGGAGGCTTTCGAGAAGCTGAACGCGCAGGTCTCGATCAGCGCCGAGGGCGCGACGCTCGAAGTGCGGCGCGAGAACCTCGCGCCGGCGCTCGAGCTCGTGGCGCAGGCGCTGCGCGAGCCCTCTTTCCCGGCGGCCGAATTCGACGAGCTCAAGCGCGCCGCGCTCACCGGCACGCAGGCCCAGCTCTCCGATCCCGCGGCGAACGCCGAAGTACGCCTCGCGCGCTATCTCGAGCCCTACCCGGTCGGCCACCAGAATTACACGCCGACCCTGCGCGAGCGGCTGCAGTGGATCGGCAAAGCGACGCTCAAGGACGCCGAGAGCTGCTATCGCGACCTCGTCGGCGCGACCGGCGCGGATTTCTCCGCTGTCGGTGAGTTCGATGCCGACGTGCTCGCGACCGAGGTCGGCCGGCTCTTCGGCGACTGGAAGACGCCCTATCCCTTCACGCGCGTGCGCTCGCGCTACTTCGATCGCCCCGGACTCGACGACCAAGTGCTCACCCCGGACAAGGCGAACGCGGTGCTGCGCGGCGGCCTGAACATCAGGATGCGCGACGACGATGCCGATTTCCCGGCGATGCTGCTCGCGAACTACCTCCTCGGCGGCACCCTGAGCGGCCGCGTTCCGGCGCGCGTGCGCGAGAAGGAAGGCCTCTCCTACAGCGCCTACACCGGCTTCAACGCGAGCGCCCTCGACCCCGCGGCGAGCTTCCGCGTCTCGGTGATCTTCGCGCCGCAGAACCGCGCGCGCGTCGAGAAGGCGGTGCGCGAGGAGATCGACCGCGCGCTGAAGAGCGGCTTCACCGCCTCGGAAGTCGAGTCCGGCAAGAAAAGCCTGCTGCAGGCGCGGCGCCTCGCGCGCACGCAGGACCGCGCGCTTGCGAGCCGCATCGCCTCCTACCTCTTCGTGAAGCGCACCTTCGCCTGGGACGTCGAGCTCGAGTCGAAAATCGCCGCGCTCACGCCCGAGCAGGTCGACGCCGCCCTTCGCAAGCACATCGATCCGGCGAAGCTCGCCTTCGTCGTCGCCGGCGACTTCAAGAAATAACTAGCGTTTCTTCAGCAGGTCGCGGATTTCTTCCAGCAGCTGCTCCTGCCGCGGCGGCGGCGCCGCGGGCGGCTCCTTCTCGGCCTTGCGCCGGAAGTGGTTGATGAGCTTCACCATGAGGAAGATGACGAGCGCGACGATCACGAAGTCGACGACGTTCTGGACAAATTTGCCGTACGTGATCTTGGCTTCGCCAACGGTGAACATCAGCGACTCGAAATGCACGCCGCCGATGAGGACGCCGACGAAAGGCATGACGATGTCGGCGACGAGCGAAGACACGATCTTGCCGAACGCGGTGCCGATGATGACGCCGACGGCCAGGTCGACGACGTTGCCCTTGATTGCGAAGTCGCGGAATTCCTTGAGCAGGCTCATGGGTAGTCGACCTCGACGATCTCCAGCGTGTCGGTGCCGCCGGGCGTGCGCAGCGTCACGACGTCGCCCACACGGGCCTTGATGAGCGCGCGCGCGATCGGCGAGATCCAGGACACGTGGCCCTTTGCCGGATCGACCTCGTCGACCCCGACGATGCTCACCGTGCGCTCGCCGCTCGCGCCCTTCACGCGTACGCGCGCGCCGAAGAAAATCTGGTCGCTGTCGCGCCCGGAGGAATGCACGATCTCCGCGGCCTCGAGGCGCTTGATGAGAAAGCGCACGCGCCGGTCGATCTCGCGCAGGCGTCTTTTGCCGTAGATGTAATCGGCGTTCTCGGAGCGATCGCCGAGCGAGGCGGCCCAGGCGACCGTCTTCACGACTTCGGGGCGCTCGATTTCGACGAGCTGCTTGAGCTCGCCTTTGAGACGCGCAAAACCCGCGGGCGTGATGTAATTTTTGCCGCCGGGCGCGGGCGCTCGCGCGCTTTGCGGCTCTTCCGGCGAGTCGGCGTCTTCTCGGACGAAAGCCTTCGACATCGCGGGCAATTTTAGCTTGAAGGCCCGAGCGTAAACCCGCAGAATTGCGGCCCATAGGGGGGAAGAAGATGGCCGAAGCAAAGGCGGAGAAGCTCGATTTCCTGACGAAGCTGCGCATTCGCGAGCTGATCCTGGCGGGACTCATCACCATTCCCGCCGTCGTGGCAAATCTGCCGCAGGACTACGTGGAGGACACGCTCGGCGTGAGCCAGAGCACGCTCCTCGCGGTGCTCGCCATCGCGGTGATCATCTCGCTCTTCCTCTATCTCAAATTCGGCCTCTTCGTCGCCGTCGTGCTGCTGATCGCGGGCGCGAACATGCCCGAGCAGATCGCACAAGGACTCAACATCTCGCGCGTGCCGATCATCCTCGCGCTCGTCGCGCTGATCGGCGTCGGCCTCATCAACTACGTCGTCAAGCTGCTGCCCACCGGCCTCGAGCCGAGGCCCAAGGAGAAGAGCCCCGAGGGCGTGCGCGCGCTCTTCTATGCCATCGAGAAGAACAACCTCGTCTACGCGCAGAAAGTGCTGGCGATGAACTTCGATGCCAACCTGCAGCACGACAACGGCTACACCCCGCTCGCGTACGCGGCGATGAAAGGCAATCCGGCAATGATCGAGCTGCTGCTGCGCAACGGCGCCGAACCCGCGCTCACCAGCAAGGAAGGTGACACGCCGGTCGAGCTCGCGCTGCGCATGGGCCATGCCGAGGTCGCGGACATTCTGCGCAAGGCGCGCCAGGAGGCCGAAGCGCCGCCGCCGGCCGTCGACGAAGAGCAGCCCGCCGCACAGGCCGGCTGATCGTCCAGCGCCGTTTCAACGCCCGGCTTGCATGCCGCCGGGGCCCGGTATACTGTATTTCTTTCCAGTATCGACATGGATAACGCCACCCTCACCTCCGCAGCGCCGCAGGAAATCTGCCGCGACACGCTGATCGAGAAGTACGCCAAGGGCAACGAAGCGAGCATCGACGAAGTGCGCCGCCGCGTCGCGCGCGCGCTCGCGCAGGTCGAGCCCGACGAACGACGCGCCCATTGGGAGCGACGCTTCCTGCAGGCGCAGACGGACGGCTTCATCCCCGCCGGGCGCATCAATTCCGCGGCCGGCATCCAGCTCCAGGCGACGCTCATCAACTGCTTCGTGCAGCCCGTCGGCGACTCGATCTCCGAAGATGTCGATGGCCGCCCGGGCATCTACACCGCGCTGCTGCAGGCCGCCGAGACCATGCGGCGCGGCGGCGGCGTCGGCTACGACTTCTCGGCGATCCGCCCGAAGGGTGCCGAGGTGAAAGGCACGCACTCGCGCGCGAGCGGTCCGGTGTCGTACATGCGGGTCTTCGACCGCTCCTGCGAGACGGTCGAGTCGGCGGGCTCGCGCCGCGGCGCGCAGATGGGCGTGCTGCGCTGCGATCACCCCGACGTCGAGGAATTCATCCACGCCAAGGACGCGGGCGATCTCACCAACTTCAACATCTCGGTCGGCGTCACGGACGAGTTCATGCTGGCGGTCGAGAAGGACCAGGAGTTCGAGCTCGTCCACAAGGCGCGTCCCTGGCCCGGGCGCGAGACCTACCAGCGTGCCGATGGGCTCTGGGTTTACCGAAAAGTAAAGGCGCGCGAGCTCTGGGACCAGGTGATGCGCTCGACGTACGACCATGCCGAGCCGGGCATCCTGTTCCTCGATCGCATCAACCGCGACAACAACCTCAACTACTGCGAGACCATCGAGGCGACCAACCCCTGCGCGGAGCAGCCGCTGCCGCCCTATGGCTGCTGCTGCCTCGGCTCGATCGACCTCACGCGCTATGTCGCCGAGCCCTTCACCGAGCGCGCGAAATTCAACGTCGAGCATTTCGCGCGCACCGTGGAAGTCGCGGTGCGCATGCTCGACAACGTGCTGGAAGTCACCGCCTGGCCGCTCGAGCAGCAGCGCCAGGAGGCGATGGCGAAGCGCCGCGTCGGCCTCGGCTTCACGGGCCTCGGCGACGCGCTCATCATGCTGCGGCTTCGCTACGACACCGACGAAGCGCGCCGCATGGCGGCGACGATCTCGGAAGCCATGCGCGACGCCGCCTATCGCGGCTCGGTCGAGCTCGCCAAGGAGCGCGGCGCGTTCCCGCTCTTCAACGCCGACCTCTACCTTTCCGGGACGAGCTTCGCCACGCGCCTGCCGGCAGCCCTCAAGCAGGAAATAAAGAAGCACGGGCTGCGCAACTCGCATCTGCTCTCCATCGCGCCGACGGGGACGATCAGCCTCGCCTTCGCCGACAACGCGTCGAACGGCATCGAGCCGCCGTTCTCGTGGACGTACACGCGCAAGAAACGCATGGCCGACGGCACGCTCAAGGAATTCCCGGTCGAAGACCACGCCTGGCGCCTCTACAAGGCCCTTAAGGGAAATGAGGGCGGCGACGTCGAGAATCTGCCGCCCTATTTCGTCACCGCGCTCGAGCTTTCCGCGCACGCGCACGAGCAGATGGTCGCGGCGGTGGCGCCTTACGTCGACACCAGCATTTCGAAGACGGTGAACGTGCCGGAGGACTACCCCTACGGCGAGTTCCAGGACCTCTACCTGCACGCCTGGAAATCCGGACTGAAAGGGCTCGCCACCTACCGGCCGAACAAGGTGCTCGGCGCCGTGCTCTCGGTCGGCGCGACGCCGCAGGACTTCGTGCAGGACGACGTCAATCGCCGCATCACGGTCAAATCGGTGCCCGCGCCCGTGCTCGCCTCGCTGCGCTGGCCCGGACGTCCGGACCTCGCCGGCGGCAACCCGGCCTGGACCTACATGATCGAGCACCCGCAATACCGCTTCGCGGTGTTCGTCGGTCACGTCGAGAACGGCACCCCGCATCCCTTCGAGGTTTGGGTGAACGGGAGCGAACAGCCGCGCGGCCTCGGCGCGCTCGCCAAGACCTTGTCGATGGACATGCGCGCGAACGACCGCGAGTGGCTGAAGCTCAAGCTCGATGCGCTCGCCAAGACGCGCGGCGACGACGCCTTCGAGATGCCCTTCCCGCCGCGCGGCGAGAAAAAGCGCATGCCGTCGGTCGTTGCCGCGTTCGGCCAGATCGTGCGCTGGCGCGTCGAGCAGCTGCAGGCCGGCCTTGGCGAGGAGACGTTCAAGCTCGCCGCAGAGCCGGGCTCATCGCCGCTCATCGATGCCATGTTCGCGCTGAAGGAGCCGAAGACCGGTACCGACGGCACCATCTCCTGGACCGTCGACGTGCTCAATCCGCGCACCGGCGACGACTTCGTCCTGGGACTTAAGGAAATCGCCCTTCCGGACGGCGGCACGCGTCCCTATTCCGTTTGGCTCTCGGGCGAGTATCCGCGGCCGCTCGACGGGCTGTGCAAGCTGCTCTCGCTCGACATGCGCGTCCTCGATCCGGCGTGGATCGGCATGAAGCTGCGCAAGCTGCTTGACTTTCCCGAGCCGCTCGGCGACTTCATGGCCTTCGTGCCCGGCAGCCGCAAGCAGCAGACTTTCCCATCAACAGTCGCCTACCTCGCGCGCCTCATCGTGCACCGCTACGCCATGCTCGGCATCCTCGCCGAGGACGGCATGCCGCGCACCGAGATGGGCATCCTAGAGTCGCCCGACGAGCGCAGCACTCCGGTGCTCGCCGGCGCGCCGTGCCCCGAGTGCGGCAACAGCACGCTCATCCGGCGCGACGGCTGCGACTACTGCACCGCCTGCGGCTACGTGGGAATCTGCGGCTAGCAGGAACCGGCGTGCGGTGAGACTCGCGCTCGAGCTCTTCCGCGACGACGCGGACTTCAGGATCGTCTCCGCCGGCGCCACGGTGTTCGAGGAAGGCGACGCGGGCGACGCGCTCTACGTCATCCTCGAAGGCAAGGTCGAGCTGCGCATCGCCGGGGGCGCGCTGGAGACGCTTGGCGCGGGCGACATCTTCGGCGAGATGGCGCTCATCGACCAGTCGCCGCGCGTCGCGACGGCCGTCGCGAAGACACTGTGCAAGCTGGTGCCGGTGTCGGGCAGCCGCTTCCTCGGCCTCGTGCGCCAGCGGCCGGAGTTCTCGCTGCACCTGATGAAGGTGATGGCGAAGCGCCTGCGCCGGATGAACCGGCGCCTATGAGGCGTGTGCGGACAAATGCGGCGCGCGGTCGGTCGCGCGGCGGCCGGCCGGGTTGAGGCGCCGGTCGCGGCGCCAGAGCCGCTCGAGGCAGTAACGCCCACCGCCATGGGCGATCAGGAAGACGAAGCCCCCGGCGATCGCCACGTTCTTGAAGAAGTTGGTCTGCTGCATGCGGAGCGCCGCGCCCTGGTATTCCCAGAAGCGGTGCGCGATGAGCGTGGCGATGACCGTGAAGACGAGCAGAGCCGTCGAGGCGAGCCGCACCTGCACGCCCACGAGGAGCAGCACGCCGCCGAGGAATTCGATCGCTGCGCCGAGCGGCGCGACGATCGGCGCGAACGGCACGCTGCGCCCGTCCATCTGGTTGATGAACGCGTCCAGGTTCATGAGCTTGGAGAAGCCCGAGGGCAGATAGAGTGCGGCGATCGCCACCCTGCCGAGCAGCAGGGCGAGGTCGTTCACGGTCGCGGCTTGTGTCCGGTCCACCGGGAAATGAGGGAAGCAAGGTTCGTTCGCGGCACATTTCTGGCTTGCCGCCTGTCATTTCACGGAGGGGTTCATGGCTGACCCGATCACGATCCTCGGCATCGCCGGCAGCCTGCGCAAGGACTCGTACAACAAGGCCGCGCTGCGCGCGGCGCAGGCACTATGCCCCCAGGGCGCACGCCTGGAGATCTACGACATCGCCGGACTGCCGCTTTTCAATCAGGACGACGAGAAGAACCCGACACCCAAAGTGACCGACTTCAAGCAGAAGATCCGCGCCGCCGACGCCATCTTCTTCTCCACCGCCGAATACAACTACGGTCTTCCGGGCGTGCTGAAGAACGCCATCGACTGCGCCTCGCGCCCTTATGGCGACAGCGCGTGGAGCGGCAAGCCGGTCGCGATCATGAGCGCGGCGATGGGAACGGCGGGCGGCCTGCGCGCCCAGTATCAGCTGCGCCAGTCGTTCGTGTTCCTCAACATGGACGCCGTGGTGCAGCCGGAAGTGGCGATCGCCGCCGCGCATCAGCGCTTCGACGACAAGGGCAACCTCACCGACGAGACGTCGAAGAAGATGATCCGCCAGCTGCTCGAGAACCTGGTGGCCAAGGCGCGCGCCGCGCGCTAGCCCTCAGGCAGGGCGCCTCGTCAGCTCTCGCAATCGCGCCGGCTGGCGAGCTGCCGGATCTGCGCCCGGGTAAGGCGGACTTGGACGCGGCGCTGCGACGCGTCGATGCGCGTCACGGCGTTGAGCGGCACGAAGATCCGCTCGCTCAATAGGAACCGGCGCGCGAGCGCGAAGATGCCGGTGACGGTCAGGCTTTCCTCTTCGAAGCACAGGTCCGTGATCCGGCCGATTGCGCCGTCGCTTGCCCAGAGCGTGTAGCCGAGGATCTCGCTCCCCGACGACCACGCCGTACTCGCCTCGGGCAAAGCCGGCCCGCGGCGATCGGCGAGGCGACGTTCAACGCACCGGCGCTCGAAGTCGGCGCGTTCCGGGCCAGCCGCGCGGCCGATGCTTGCTTCGCCTGTTTCGATACCGAGCAGATTGCTCATGGCGCCCTCCGCAGAGCAAGAGACATTCCTAAGGACCGAAGGTTCGCATCCAAAGCAGCGCCGCCACGCTCTTCGCGTCGGTGATGCGGCCGTCGCGCACCATGGCGAGCGCCTCCTCGAAGGGCACGACGAGCGTCTCGACGAACTCGCCGGCGTCGAGCTGGGCGGCGCGCTCTTTGCGCAGTTTTTTAGCCAAAAAGAGCTCGATCGCCTCGTCGGTGTAGGCGATCGCGGTATGGATCACCGCGAGCCGGCGCCAGTCGGCCGCGACGTAGCCCGTCTCCTCCAGCAGCTCGCGCTTCGCCGTCTCGAGATGCGGCTCGTCGGGCTCGAGCTTGCCCGCGGGCACCTCGATGAACTCGCGCCGGTGGGGGTAGCGGAACTGGCGCTCGAGGAGGAGCGAGCCGTCGTCGAAGAGCGGCACGATCGCCACGGCGCCCGGATGCCGGATGTATTCGCGCGCCCCGGAGCTGCCGTCGGGCAGGCGCACCTGGTCGCGATGCACCTTGAGGAGCTTGCCGTCGAAGACGAGCTCGCCGGAGACGAAGTGCTCGGTAAGATCCTTCACTACAACCGCTCAACGGCGGCGACGCAGAGCAGCATCAGCGTCTGCGGCAGGATGCCGAGGACGAGGAGGAAGAGGCCGTTGGCCGAAAGCACGAGCCGCCCGACCGGCTGCGTGCGCACGGTGCTCGCGCCCACCGGGTCGTCGAAATACATGAGCTTCACCACGCGCAGGTAGTAGAACGCGCCGACGAGCGAGAGCAGCACCGCCACCACGGCGAGCCAGACGTGTCCCGCGGCGACGGCGGCCTGGAACACGGCGAGCTTGGCGTAGAACCCCGCCGTCGGCGGGATGCCCGCGAGCGAGAACATGATGAGGAGCATCAGGAACGCATACCAGGGATGCCGGCGATTGAGGCCGCGCACGTCCTCGAGGTTCTCGCACTCGAAGCCGGCGTGCGAGAGAAAGATCAGCATGCCGAAGGCGCCGACCGACATCACCGCGTAGATGATCATGTAGAAGAGCGCGGCGCCGTAGGCGTCGGTGCGGTTGAGCCAGTTGTCCTGCACGAAGCCCGAGAGCAGCCCGAGCAGCATGAAGCCCATGTGCGCGATCGCCGAGTACGCGAGCATGCGCTTGAGGTTGGATTGGGCGATGGCGGTGATGTTGCCGAGCGCGATCGAGAGGATCGCCAGCACGGCAAGCATCTGCTGCCAGTCGGGCGCGAGCACCGGCAGCGCATTCACGAGGAGCCGCACCGCCATGGCGAACGCGGCCACCTTCGGGCCCGAGCCGATGACGAGGGTCACCGGCGTCGGCGCGCCGTGGTAGACGTCCGGAATCCACATGTGGAAGGGCACCACGCCGAGCTTGAACGCGATGCCGGCGACCACGAAGACGAGCCCGAAGACGAGGAAGCTGCGATCGGCCGTGCTGCCGGCCTGGCGCGCCACCTCGCTTGCCACCTCGTTGATGCCGAGCGTACCGGTCGCGCCGTAGATCATCGACATGCCGTACAGCAGAAGCCCGGACGAGAGCGCGCCGAGCACAAAGTACTTCATCGCCGCCTCGGTGGAGGTGGCCGAGTCGCGGTTCAGCGCCACCATGGCGTAGAGGCAGAGCGACATGAGCTCGAGACCGAGGAAGATGGTGAGGAAGCTCGCCGCGCTGATGAGCACCATCATGCCGAGGAGCGAGAAGAGGAGCAGCGACATGAACTCGCCGCGCAGCATGCCGCGGTCCGCAAGGTAGGAGCGCGAATAGACGATCGCCGCCGACACCGCGAGGTAGCACACGAGCTTCAGCAGGTGCGACATCAGGTCGGCGACGAAGAGACCGTTGAAGAGGATGTACTTGTTGCCGCCAGAGCCCCAGACGACGAACACGGTCGCCGCCGCGCACAGATAAAGCACCACCTGCGCAAAGGCTGCGCTCGCGGCGCGGCCCTCATGCTTCACGTAGAGGTCGAAGATCATGAGCGCGCACGCGCCCACCAGGAGCACGATCTCGGGCAACGCCGGCAGGTGGTCGACGAGCAGCGTCGCGTTCATTGCTTGGCCACCGCCACGTGGCGCAGGAGGTCGCTCACCGAGGCGTGCATCACCTCGGTGACCGGCAGCGGGTAGACGCCGAGCCACAGTACGGCGATGGCCAGGGCGGCGAGCACGATGACTTCGCGCAAGTTGAGGTCTTTCAGCTTCGCCACGTGATCATTGGCCACGACGCCGAAGATGACGCGCTTGTACATCCAGAGCGTGTACGCCGCGCCCCAGATCATCGTCGTCGCCGCGACGAGCGCGAGCCAGAAGCCCGTCTTCATCGCGCCCATGATGACCATGAACTCGCCGACGAAGCCGCTTGTCGCCGGCAGGCCGGCGTTCGCCATGGCGAAGAGCATCATCAGCGTGGCGAACTTCGGCATGGTGTTCACCACGCCGCCGTAGTCGGCGATGGCGCGGCTATGCATGCGGTCGTAGAGCACGCCGACGCAAAGGAACATGGCGGCCGACACGAAACCGTGCGAGATCATCTGTACGAGGCCGCCCTCGACGCCGTAGGCGTTGAAGATGAAGAAGCCGAGCGTCACGAAGCCCATGTGCGAGATGGACGAGTACGCGATCAGCCGCTTCATGTCGCTCTGCACGAGCGTCACGAGGCCGATGTAGGCGACCGCGATGAGCGAGAGCGCGACCATCAGCCAGGCGAGCTCGCGCGAGGCGTCGGGCAGGATCGGCAGCGAGAAGCGCACGAAGCCGTAGGCGCCGAGCTTGAGGAGGATCGCCGCGAGGACGACCGAGCCGCCGGTGGGCGCCTCGGTATGCGCGTCGGGCAGCCAGGTGTGCACCGGCCACATCGGCACCTTGACCGCGAAGGCGAACAGGAAACCAAAAAAGAGCGCGATCTGCACGCCGAGCGGCAGCGGCAGCTTGTGCCAGTCGAGGATCGCGAAGCTGCCGCCCGACTTGCTGTAGAGGTAGAGCATCGCGATCAGCATCAAGAGCGAGCCGAAGAGCGTGTACAGGAAGAACTTCACCGCCGCGTAGACGCGGTTCGGCCCGCCCCAGATGCCGATGATGATGAACATCGGGATCAGCGTGCCTTCGAAGAAGACATAGAACAGCACCGCGTCCAGGGCTGAGAACACGCCGTTCAGGAGCCCGGACATGATCAGAAAGGCGGCAAAGTACTGCGCCGTGCGCGTCTCGATCACCGTCCAGCCGGCGATGACGACGAGGATGGTGATGAAGCTGTTGAGCAGCACGAAGAGGAGCGAGATACCGTCGACGCCCAGGTGGTAATTGATGTTGAAGGGCGAGATCCACGGCTTCATCTCCTCGAACTGCATCGCGCTCGAGGCGGCATCGAAGCCGGTGTAGAGCGGGATCGTGACGAGGAAGCCGAGTAGCGCTCCGGCGAGCGCAATCCAGCGCATGAAGGGGCTGCGGTCGCCCACTGCGAGCACCAGCACGCCGGCGGCTAGCGGAATCCAGATGGCGGCGGAGAGCAGCACTGCCGCTATTTCCGCAGGAACCAGAAGGCGAGGATCATCACGCCGAAGAGCATCGTCACCGCGTACTGGTTGAGGAGTCCCGTCTGCAGCAGGCGCACGACGGTGGAGAACCAGCCCACGACGCGCGCCGAGCCGTTCACCATCACGCCGTCGATCACCGCGACGTCGCCGCCGCGCCAGAAGCCCCTGCCGAGCATGCGCGCGCCGCCAGCGAAGAGCGAGGCGTACAGCTCATCGAAGCCGTATTTGCGCTCGACGAGCGCGTACAGCGGACCGAGCTCCATGGCGATGCGTTTGGGCAGGGCCAGCCGCTTGATATAGAGCAGCCACGCCGTGCCGATGCCGAGCAGTCCGAGGAGGAAGGGGAGCGAGACGAGGCCATGGAGCGTGAACGCCCAGAGGCCGCGGTACTCCTCTTCGGTCTTCGGCAGCACGCCCTGGAAGTAATCGCCGAACATGATGGAGCCGATCCACCACCCCGCCGCCACCGACGGGATGGCGAGCAGCACGAGTGGCGCCGTGACCACCGCGGGCGACTCGTGCGGCGGATGCGCGGCGTCGAAATGCGGTTTGCCGTGGAACGCGAGGAACACCAGCCGGAAGGTGTAGGTGGCGGTGACGAAGACGCAGAGGAGCACGCACAGGTAGGCGAAGAGGTGGCCCGGCGTGCTCGAGGCATGCACCGCTTCGATGATCGAGTCCTTGGAGTAGTAGCCGGCGAAGCCCGGAATGCCGACGGACGAAATAGCGCCGATGAGGAGCGTCCAGTAAGTCCACGGCATATAGCGGCGCAGCGCGCCCATGCGCCGCATGTCCTGCTCGTGGTGCAGGGCGATGATCACCGAGCCGGCGGCGAGGAAGAGCAGCGCCTTGAAGAAGGCATGCGTCATCAGGTGGAAGATCGCGGCCGAGTAGGCCGAGGCGCCGAGCGCGGCGGTCATGTAGCCGAGCTGCGAGAGCGTCGAGTAGGCAACCACGCGCTTGATGTCGTATTGCGTGAGCGCGATAAGCGCCATGAAGAGTGCCGTGATGGCGCCGATGACGAGAACCACTGAGCGCGCCGTTTCGCTCAATTCAAACAAGGGCGACATGCGCGCCACCAGGAAGATGCCCGCCGTCACCATGGTCGCGGCGTGGATCAGCGCGGAGATCGGTGTCGGGCCCTCCATCGAATCGGGCAGCCAGACGTGCAGCGGAAACTGCGCGCTCTTGCCCATTGCGCCGATGAAAAGCAGGATGCAGATGAGCGTCATGTTCGCGCCGCTCTTGGGGGCGGCGGCGAACACCTGCGCATAGTCGAGCGTGCCGAAGTTGGCGAGGATGAGCGCGATGCCGAGGATGAAGCCGAAGTCTCCCACCCGGTTGACGAGGAACGCCTTGAGGTTGGCGTAGATCGCGCTTTCGCGCGTGTACCAGAAGCCGATCAGCAGGTAGGAGACGAGGCCGACGGCCTCCCAGCCGAAGAAGAGCTGCACGAAGTTGTTCGCCATCACGAGCATCAGCATCGAGAACGTGAAGAGCGAGATGTACGAGAAGAAGCGCTTGTAGCCTGGATCGTCGGCCATGTAGCCGATGGTGTAGACGTGCACCATGAGCGAGACGAACGTCACCACGACCATCATGAGCGACGTCAGCCGGTCGATGAGGAAGCCCACGACGATGCGCTGGTCGGCGACCGTGAGCCAGGTGTACACCGTGCTATTGAGCGTTTCACCGTTCAGCACGTGCACGAAGACAACGCAGGACGCGAGGAACGACAGCAGCACCGAGAAGATGGTCACGCTGTGCGCGCCCTGGCGGCTCACCCACCGGCCGCCCAACCCGGCGATGAGCGCGCCGATGAGGGGGGCGAAGGCGACGATGACGGCGAGCTCTTTCATCCTCTGAGCGAGTCCAGGTCCTCGACGTCGATGGTGTTCAGGTTGCGGAAAAGCACCACCAGGATCGCAAGCCCGATCGCCGACTCGGCGGCGGCCACGGTGAGGATGAAGAACACGAACACCTGCCCCGCCGCGTTACCGAGGAAATTGGAGAAGGCGATGAAGTTCAGGTTGACGGCGAGGAGCATCAGCTCGATCGCCATCAGCAGGACGATCAGGTTGCGCCGGTTGAGGAAGATGCCGACCACGCTGATCGCGAAGAGGATCGCCGCGAGCACGAGGTAGTGCGAGAGCGTCATTCTTTCTCCACCGGCATGGCGACCAGCCGCACGCGCTCCTCGCGGCGCACGCGCACCTGGTCCGCCGGGCGCTGCGCGCGCGTATCCTTGCGCCGGCGCAGCGTGAGCGCGATCGCGGCGATGATGGCGACGAGCAGGATCACCGCAGCGATCTCGAACGCGTATGCGTAATCGGTATAGAGCAGGCGGCCGAGCTCCTTGGTGTTGCTGTAGCCGGCCGGCAGCTGGCGCGGCACGGTGCCGAAGTAGTGGTAGGCGACGACGCTGATCAGCTCCCACACCATGATCACGCCCACCACGAGGGCGAGCGGCAGGTTCCTCCAGAAGCCGGCGCGCACGCGCTCGAGGTTGATGTCGAGCATCATGACCACGAAGAGGAAGAGCACCATCACCGCGCCGACATAGACGACCACCAGCGCGATGGCGAGGAACTCCGCGCGCAGCAGCAGCCAGAGCGCCGCGGCGGTGAAGAAGGCGAGCACGAGGAAGAGCGCGCCGTGCACCGGGTTGCGCGCGGTGATGACGCGCAGCCCCGAGGCGAGCAGGACGGCGCCGAACGCGTAAAAGAGAACGCTCTCGAACATTCTTGTTCTATTTAGCGGTAAGGGGCGTCGATTTCCCGATCCCGGGCTATCTGCTCCTCGTAGCGGTCTCCGACGGCAAGCAGCATCGGCTTGGTGTAGTAGAGATCGCCTCTCTTCTCGCCGTGATACTCGATGATGCGCGTCTCGACGATCGCGTCCACCGGGCACGCCTCCTCGCAGAAGCCGCAGAAGATGCATTTCGTGAGGTCGATGTCGTAGCGCGTGGTGCGCCGCGTGCCATCGGCACGCTGCTCGGATTCGATGTGGATGGCGAGCGCCGGACATACCGCCTCGCAAAGCTTGCAGGCGATGCAGCGCTCCTCGCCGTTCGGATAGCGCCGCAACGCGTGCAGGCCGCGCATGCGGGGGCTGGCCGGCGTCTTGTCCTCGGGGAACTGCACCGTGATCTTGCGTGCGAAAGCGTAGCGCCCGGTGAGCGCGAGCCCTTTCAGGAGCTCGATCAGCATGAAGGCACGGAAGAACTCGACGAGCCGGCTCATGTCAGCTCCAGATGTTCCATGGCGTCTGCATCCACAGGCCAATTACCGCGATCCACACGAGGGTCAGCGGGATGAACACCTTCCAGCCCAGGCGCATGATCTGGTCGTAGCGGTAGCGCGGGAAGGTGGCGCGGAACCACAGGAACATCGACACGATGAAGAAGATCTTGATGAGCAGCCAGAGCACCGGCGGAATCAGGTTGAAGAGCCACGAGTCGATCGGCGACTGCCAGCCGCCGAAGAACATGACCGCGGTCAGTGTCGAGATGAGCAGCATGTTCATGTACTCGGCCATGAAGAAGAGCGCGAAGGTCATTCCGGAGTACTCGATCATGTGGCCGGCGACGATCTCGGATTCGCCTTCCACCACGTCGAAGGGGGCGCGGTTGGTTTCTGCCACACCGGACACGAAATAGACGACGAGCATCGGCAGCAGCGGCAGCCAGTTCCACGAGAGGACGTTGAGCCCCATCGAGGCGAAGCGCCCGCGCCCCTGCGCGTAGACGATGTCCGAGAGATTGAGGCTACCCGAGACCATCAGCACCACGACGAGCGCAAAACCCATCGCCAGCTCGTAGGACACCATCTGCGCGGCCGAGCGCATGGCGCCGAGGAACGCATACTTCGAGTTCGACGCCCAGCCGGCGACGATCACCCCGTACACGCCCATGGACGAGAGCGCGAGGATGTAGAGCAGCCCGGCGTTGATGTCGGCGAGCACGATGTCGGGCGAGAACGGGATCACGGCCCACGCGGCGACCGCCGGCGTGATGAAGAGCACCGGCCCGAGCAGGTAGAGACCCTTGTTGGCGTTGGTCGGAAGGATGATCTCCTTCATGAGCAGCTTGATGCCGTCGGCCACCGGCTGCAGCAGCCCGAACGGGCCGACACGATTGGGGCCGATGCGGATCTGGATCCAGCCGATCAGCTTGCGCTCCCACAGCGTGAGGTACGCCACCGCGAGCATGAGCGGCGCGACGATCGCGACGATGAAGGCGAGGCTCGTGAGCGTGGCGTAGACCGCCGGTCCCCAGGTCGGACCGAAGTGCGCATTGCTGAAAGTGGCGAATGCGTCGAGCATTAAAGGAAGTGACCCATCAAGTCAGGCCGCCTCGCGCACCACGGCCTTTTCGACCGTGACGGTACCGAACATGGCGCCGAGCTTCGCGGTGCTCGGATGCGCGGCCGCGACGCGCACGCAATCATCCGGCAGCTTGTCGTCGAGCGCGGCCATGAGCCGGGCTTCGCCCGCGCCCTGCTTCACCAGCACCGGCTGGCCGGCGGCCACGCCCAGACGCTGCAGCGCGCGCGCATTCATGCACGCCTTCGGCGGCTGCGATTCTTTCGTCTTCTGCAGCGGCGGCGAGCGGCGCACGAGCGCATCGCCAGAATATCCGGGCACATCGGCGATTCGCTCGACGCCGCCGCGCGGCGCCGCAGCGCCCTCCACGGCGCCGATCTGGTTCGAGAGCAGCGCGCGCACGTCCCGGTCGCCGAGGCAGGCGCGGCGCACTTCCTCGATGTTGTCGAACTCGAATCCGCGCCGGCGCATAAGGCTGCCGAGCACGCGCAGCACCTTCCATCCGGGCCGCGTCTCGCCGAGCGGGTTCACCGTCGCATAGAAGCTCTGCACGCGGCCTTCGATGTTGACGAAGGTGCCGGAAGTCTCGGTGAAGGGCGCGATCGGCAGCACCGCGTTGGCGTACTCGAGCCCGGTCTTCCACGGCGAGAGCTGCACCACGAAACGCGCAGCGCCGAGCGCCCTCATCGCCGCCTGCGGATCGGCGCAGTCAAGCTCGGGCTCCGCGCCGAGCACGACGAAATGGCTCTTGGCGAGCACATCGCCCAGGTTGCCCCCGATCGGCAGGCCGGCGATGTAGCCGCCCACGGAGTTCGCGGCCTCGCCGATGAAGCCGAGCTTCGCGCCGAGCGCCTGCGCCGCGGCGTGGATCTGCGCGGCCTGCGGATGCTGCCCGGCCCAAGCGCCGATCAGCACCGCTGTGTTCCCGGCACCGCTCAGCGCGTCCCGGAAGCCCGCGACCGCGCCGGCAATGTCGGATGGGCGCACTACTTTGCGGCTCGCGAGCGGCATCAGCCAGTCGTCGTCCACCGAATGCAGCATGTGCACCTGCGCGCCGTGCTTCGTCGCCTGGCGCAGGCGCGCGGCGATGAGCGGGCTCTCCTTGCGCAGGAACGAGCCGATGACGAGCACGCGGTCGAGCTTGTCGAGCTCCGGAATGCTCATGCCGAGCCACGGAATGCCGGCGCGCTTGCCGTCGGCGGAGAAATCCGAATGGCGCAGGCGGAAATCCGCCGCACCTCCGCCCTGGGCGAGCCGGCCGGCAAGGTAGAGCTCTTCCAGGGTCGAGTGCGGCGAGGCGAGAACGCCGAGGTTCTCGCCCTTGATGTGTTGGGCGACGAACTCGAGCGCGTCGTGCCAGTCGACCGCTTCCCAGCCCTGCTCGGTGCGCACGAGCGGCCGCTGCAGGCGATCGGGCGAGTTGAGCCCCTCGTAGGAGAAGCGGTCGCGGTCGGAGAGCCAGCACTCGTTGATCGCCTCGTTCTCGAGCGGCAGCACGCGCATCACGCGGTTCTGCTTCACCTGCACGATAAGGTTGGAGCCGAGCGCGTCGTGCGGCGAGACGGATTTGCGCCGCGAGAGCTCCCAGGTGCGCGCCGCGTAGCGGAAAGGCTCGGAAGTGAGCGCGCCGACCGGACAGAGGTCGATCATGTTGCCTGAAAGCTCCGATTCCACCGCGCGGCCGACGAAGGAAACGATCTCCGCGTCCTCGCCGCGGTTCACCATGCCGAGCTCCATGATGCCGGCGACCTCCTGGCCAAAGCGCACGCAGCGCGTGCACTGGATGCAGCGGCTCATCTCCTCCGCCGCGACGAGCGGTCCGAGTTCCTTGCGCAGGACGACGCGCTTTTCTTCCGTATAGCGCGAGCTGCTCGGCCCGTAGCCGACCGCGAGGTCCTGCAGCTGGCATTCGCCGCCCTGGTCGCAGATCGGGCAGTCGAGCGGATGGTTGATGAGGAGAAACTCCATCACGCCGTTCTGCGCCTTCTTCGCCGCAGGCGAATGGGTCCACACCTTCATGCCGTCGGTGACCGGCGTCGCGCACGCGGGCAAGGGCTTGGGCGCCTTCTCGATCTCGACGAGGCACATGCGGCAGTTCGCCGCGATCGAGAGCTTGCTGTGATAGCAGAAGTACGGGACGTAGATGCCGAGCTTGCTGGTCGCGTCCATCACGGTCGCGCCGTGCGGCATCTCGATGAGCTTGCCGTCGATCTCGACCTTCAGCAGGTTCGCCATCAGGCCGCTTCCTTCAGCGATTTCGGCAGGCGGGCGCCGCTGCGGCCCCAGCGGGGTTCTATTTCACCGGTGACAAGGCACCGTTTGTGCTCGATGTGGTGCACGAACTCGTCGCGGAAGTGCTTGATGAAGCTCTTCACCGGCAGCGCCGCGGCGTCGCCCAGCGCGCAGATGGTGCGCCCGGCAATGTTGTCGGCGACGTTGTCGAGGAGCGCGAGATCCTCCATGCGGCCTTCGCCGTTCTCGATGCGGTTGACGACGCGATAAAGCCAGCCCGTGCCCTCGCGGCAGGGCGTGCACTGGCCGCAGGATTCCTCGAAATAGAAGTACGACAGGCGCTCGAGCGCCCGCACCATGCACGTGCGCTCGTCCATCACGATCACCGCGCCCGAGCCGAGCATCGAGCCCGCCTT
>Ga0075426_10000456_pt1 | contig 28337 bp, 3 predicted proteins | sample SoiMethybrSBSTD5_FD_75304 | JGI IMG/M metagenome (GOLD analysis project Ga0075426, IMG submission 75304) | Bulk soil microbial communities from a Populus tree surrounding site in Tennessee, USA - Soil MetaG P. TD hybrid SBSTD5 | ecosystem: Environmental > Terrestrial > Soil > Tree plantation...
CTCGCCCGGATAGAGGACGAGCCGGCCGCCGTTGGCCAGCGCGCCCCAGATCTCGAAGGTCGAGGCGTCGAACGCGATGGGGCCGGCCTGGAGGAAGGTCTCGCCGGGCTCGCAGCGGCCGGGTCCCGAGCCGCGGACCAGACGCACGATCGCGCGGTGCGCGACTCCCACCCCCTTCGGCTGTCCGGTGGTCCCCGAGGTGTAGAGCACGTAGGCGAGGTTGCCGGCGGTCGCCGCGGGCCGCGGCGGCGCGGCCGTGCCGGAGGGTGGGATCGTCTCCTCCGCGTCGATGCGGATCACCTGCCGCACGGTGGCCGGCAGAGCCTCCGGCAGGCGGTCGAGGAGGCTCGTCTGGGCGAGGACCAGGGGGGCGGCGGTGTCCGCGAGGAGGAAGCCGAGGCGTTCCCGCGGGTGGCCCGGGTCGAGCGGCACGTAGGCGCCGCCCGCCGCGAGCACGGCGAGCAGGGCGACGATCATCTCCGGCGAGCGCTCGAGGAGGATCGCCACCGGCACCTCCGGGCCGACCCCCGCGGCCTGCAGGCGGGCGGCGAGCTCTCCGGCGCGCGCCGCGAGGCCGGCGTAGGTGAGGCGCCTCTCCCCCTGCTCCACCGCCACCGCCCGCGGCGTCCGTTCCGCCCACTCCGCCACCAGCGCGTCCACGGTGAGGTCGCGCGGATAGGCGGCGGCGCTGTCGTTGTGCTCCGCCACCACCGCGTGGCGCTCGGCCGGGCTGAGGAGCGGCAGCGCGCCGGCAGGGGCCTGCGGAGCGGCGGCGGCGCCGGCCAACAGGCGGCTGAAATGCCCCAGCAGGCGGTCGGCGGTGGTGCGGTCGAAGAGGTCCGCGCTGACCTCCAGCGCCAGGCGCAGGGCCGAGCCGAGGTTGGTGACGGTCAGCGTGAGGTCGAATTTGGCCGTGCCGGTGTCGGCGGCGAAGCCGGGCAACGGGAGGAAGCGCACGCCGGCCGCGGCCCGCTCGGCCGGCGCCTTGCCCTCCACCGCCAGCATCGCCTGGACGAGCGGGCCGCGGGAGAGCTCGCGGCCGGGGCGCAGCTCCTCGACCAGCGTGTCGAACGGCAGGTCCTGATGGGCGTACGCGGAGAGAGCCGCGTCGCGCATCCTGCCGAGGAGGGCGCGGAAGGTGGGCTCGCCGCCGAGGTCGGCGCGCAGCACGAGCGTGTTGACGAAGAAGCCGATCAGCGGCTCGAGCTCGGGCCGGTCGCGGCCGGCGGCGGGCGAGCCGAGGAGGAGGTCGTCCTGCCGGGTGAGGCGCGCCAAGAGCGCCGCGAAAGCGGTCAGGAAGAGCATGAACGGGGTGACCTCTTCGCGCCGCGCGAGGTCCTGGAGCGCCGCCGTCAGCTCCGGCTCGACGACGAGCGTCCGGCGGTGGCCGCGGAAGCTCTGCGCCGCCGGTCGCGGGCGGTCGGCGTAGAGATCCAGGCTGGTGGGCGCTCCGGCGAGACGTTCGCGCCACCAGGCGAGGAGCTCCTTGCGGCGCGGGCCGGCGAGCCAGCCGCGCTGCCAGACCGCGAAGTCCATGTACTGCACCGGCAGCTCGGGGAGCGGCGAGGGCCCGCCCGCCACGGCGGCCGCGTAGAGCGCCGTCAGCTCGTCGAGCATCACCTCCAGCGACCAGCCGTCGCTGGCGATGTGGTGCGCGGTGAGGAGGAGGGCGTGCTGGCGCGGCGCGCAGCGCACCAGCGTGCTGCGCAGCACCGGCCCGCGGCCGAGGTCGAACGGCAGCGACGCCTCGGCCCTGGCCGCGGCCCCGAGGGCGGCGTGGGCGAGCCCGGCGGGCAGGCCCGCCAGATCGATGCGGCGGAGGATGGGAGCGGAAGGCGGCGCGATCACCTGCACCGGCCCGGCCGGACCGCTCACGAACGTGGTGCGCAGGACCGCGTGGCGGCGCACCACCTCGGCCAGGGCGCGCGCCAGCCCGGCCGCGTCGAGCTCGCCCTCCAGGCGCAGCACGTAGGGCAGGTTGTAGAGCGGCGAGCCCGGCAGCATCTGATCGAGGAACCAGAGCCGCTGCTGCGCGAACGACAGCGGCACGCCGCTCGCCGCCGCCCGCGGCAGGATAGCCGCCGCCGGGCCGGCGGCGGCCATCTCCGGCTCCAGGCTCCTCGCCAGGCGCTCGACCGTCGGCGCATCGAACAGGCGGCGCAGCGGGATCTCGGCGCCGAGCGCGGCGCGCACCCGCGAGGCCACCTGCGCGGCGATCAGAGAGTGGCCGCCGAGGTCGAAGAAGTTGTCGTGGACGCCGACGCGCGGCAGTCCGAAGACGGCGGCCCAGATGGCGGCCAGGGTCGCCTCGACCGCCGTGCGCGGCGCGGTGAAGCTCTCCTCGGACGGTACCGCCGCCGCGTCGCCCATGCAGGCCAGGGCCTTGCGGTCGAGCTTGCCGTTCGGGGTCAGCGGCAGCGCCGGCAGCGGGACGAAGAGCGCCGGGACCATGTAGACCGGCAGGCGCTCCTCCAGGAAGGAACGCAGCCCGGCGGGCGGCGGCAGGGCCACGGTGTCCTCGGCGGCGGGCACCACGAAGGCGACCAGCCGCTTCCCCTCGCCGCCGGCGTCCGCGAGGGCCAGGACGGCGGCTGCGGCGATCGCAGGATGGCGGGTCAAGGCGGCCTCGATCTCCCCCGGCTCGATGCGGAAACCGCGCACCTTGACCTGCTGGTCGATGCGGCCGAGAAAGTCCAGCTCGCCGTCAGGCAGGAAGCGCGCCAGGTCGCCGGTCGCATAGAGCCGTTCTCCCGGCTGGACCGCGAAAGGATCGGGAACGAAGCGCTCCGCCGTCGCGTCGGGACGGCCGAGGTAGCCGCGCGCGAGGCCGGCGCCGGCCAGATAGAGAGCGCCCGGCACTCCGATGGGGACCGGCTCCAACCCTGGATCGAGGAGATAGACGCGGCTGCCGGCGATCGGCCGTCCGATCGTGGGCGGGTGCTCGGCGCCGCGCCGGACCGGCGCGAACGTCGAGTAGGTGGTGTCTTCCGACGGGCCGTAGAGGTCGAGGACGCGGTGCACCGCGGTCCGCTTGTAGATCTCCTGCGCCAGAACGTTCTTGAGCGGCTCGCCGGCCAGGTTCACCGTGCGCACCGCGGGCGCCACGGCGCCGCTCGCCAGGAGCTCCGCCATGGCCGACGGCACGGTATTGACGAGCGTCACCTCGCCCGCCGCCGGATGCCGGCCCAGGGCGAGGGCGTTCTCGGCCAGGATCACCGTGCCGCCGCGGCCGAGCGGCGCGAACAGCTCGAAGACCGAGAGGTCGAAGCAGATCGACGTCGAGGCGAGCACGCCGGCCAGATCCGCCGCGGGGAAGACCTCCCAGGCCCAGGCGAGGAACGCCGCGGCGTTGCGGTGCGCCAGGGCGACCCCCTTGGGCACGCCGGTCGAGCCGGAGGTGAAGATCACGTAGGCGAGGTTGGCCGGATCGACCACGTCCGCCGGTACGGTCCCACACCCCGCGGCGGCGAGAGCCTCCTCCCAGCCGGCGTCGAGAAAAACCGGCCGCGTCGAGTCCGGCAGCATCGCGGGGAGGGCGGCGAGTTGCGCGCGGCGGGTCAGCACGACCGCGGCCCGCGAGGTCTCCAGCATGACGGCGATCCGGGAGGCCGGATAGGCGGGATCGAGAGGCACATAGGCGCCTCCCGCCTTGAGGATCGCGAGGAGCGCGACCACGAGGTCCGCCGAACGGTCGAGGAGGACGCCGCACAGCACCTCGGGGCCGACGCCCAGCCGGCGCAGGTGGGCGGCCAGTCGGCCGGCGCGGCGGTCCAGGTCGCCGTAGGTCAGGCGCTCCCCGGGAGCGACCAGAGCGACCGCGCCGGGCGTCCTCGCCGCCTGCGCCGCCACCAGCTCGTGGAGACAGCCGGCGGGTTGCGGGACATCCGGAACGTCGTTCCACTCGGCGAGCACCTGATGCCGCTCGCCGGCGCCGCAGGGGGTCGTCCCCTGCCGGGGCGCCAGCTCGCGCGCGGTCGGTGCCCCCTCCAGCCACCGCCGCCACCAGGCGAGGAGCGCGGCCGGCTCGATGAGGGTTGTGGTACCAGCGTCCGTGCCAGCGTCGGTCCAGGCGTCGGCGCGGGCCTCGTCGCGGACGGCCCGCGCGAGCAGCTCAGCCAAGCCCGCGCTCCTCCCGGCCGTCGTCCCGGCCGTCGCGCGCCCCCGCCAGCTCGGCCTCCAGCTCGGAGTCCGACATGCTCTGGATCTCGGCCAGGAGGGCCGCCAGATCGTCGGGCGACGACGCGGCGGCCTGCGCCTCGATCGCCGCGGCGGCGACCCCGGCGACGGTCGGATCGGCGAACATCTCCTCGATGGGCAGATCCACCCGCATCTCCTCGCGCAGCAGCGACAGCATCTGGGTGGCGAGGAGGGAATGGCCGCCGAGGTCGAGGAAGCTGTCGTAGATCCCCACCTCCGCCACCCCGAGCACCCGGCGCCACAGCTCGGCGATCCGCTCCTCCATCTCCCCGCGCGGCGCCACGAACGGCGTCGCCAGCCGCGGCCGGGGATGCAGGGTCTGCGCCGGCATCCGGGCGACCGCCGCCGAGGGCCGCTCGGGGATGGCGGCGGCGGCCGACGGCGCCGCCACCACCGCGGCTTCAGGCGCTTGTTGCGCGCGATCGGGCTCGATCCAGTAGCGCAAGCGCTCGAAGGGGTAGGCCGGAAGCGAGGCGCGGCGCCGCTCCTGGCCGGCGAACAGGCGGGCGGGATCGAGCTCGCGGCCCGCGATCCACAGATGGCCCACCGCGGCGGTCAGATGGAACGCGTCCGATCCCTCCTCGGCCGGATTGCCCAGGGAGGAGAGGACGGGCCGGCCGGCAGCCTGCGGCGCCGCGAGAGCGGCGAGAGCCCGGCCCGGGCCGACCTCCAGCAGGACGCGGTCGGGCTCCGCCAACAGGGTCGCGATCCCCGCGGAGAAGCGCATGCTCTCGCGCAGGTGGCGGCCCCAGTACCCGGGATCGGTGGCCTCCTCGGGACGGATCCACCCGCCGGTGAGACCGGCGACGAAGGGGATGCGCGGCGCCGCCAGGCGCGTCCGCCGCAGGCGCTCCAGGAACGCGGCGTGCGCCGCCGGCGCCGCCGGCGTCGCGTCCATGAGCCGGCCGCGCTCCACCACGATGGCGAGCGCATCCTCCAGCGAGAAGACACCGGCGATGCAGGCGGCGACCAGCTCGCCGACGCCCTGGCCCAGCATGGCCTGCGGCTGCACGCCCCACGCCATCCACAGGCGGGCGAGCGCGTGCTCCACGGCGAACAGAGCCGCCTGCGCCAGCGGGCTCTGGGCGAGCAGCTCCTTGGCCGCAGCGCGCCCTGCCGGCGGGGGATAAAGGACCTGCCGCAGATCGCGGCCGAGATGCGGAAGGAGCAGCTCCGCGGCGCGGTCCAGCTCCTGGCGGAAGACCGGCTCAGATGCGTAGACCTCGCGCGCCATGCCGACGTGCTGCGCCCCCTCGCCGGGGAACAGGAAGGCGATCGGCCGCTCCCAGGGCTCCGCCGCGGCGCCGTTCGCGTCCGCGGCGAGAGTGCGCTCCGGCAGGGTGTCCGGGCGCTCCAGACAGACGACGGCGTCGGCGGCGTCACGGCAGACGACCGCCCGCCGGTAGGGGAACGTGCGGCGGCCGGCGAGGAGGGTGAACGCGGCGTCGCCCAAGTCCGTCTCCGGATGCCGGCGGAAGTGCCCGGCGAGGCGCCCGGCAGCCTGCTCCAGAGCGGCCGGCGTGCGGGCCGACAGCGCGAGCAGCCGCCAGGGGCGGGAGACCGCGGCGCGCGGCAGGGCCGGCGCCTCTTCCACGATGACGTGCGCGTTGGTGCCGCCGAAGCCGAAGTTGCTCACCCCGGCGCGCCGGGGCGCGCCGCCGCTCTTCCACTCGGTCAGCCGCGAGCAGACCTTGAGCGGACCCGAGGCGAAGTCGGCGCGCGGGTTGGGCTCCGTGAAGTGGAGCGTGGCCGGGATCTCGCGGTGCTGCAGCGCGAGCACCGTCTTGATCAGCGCCGACACGCCGGACGCGGTGTCGAGGTGGCCGACGTTCGACTTGAGCGAGCCGAGGAGGCAGGGACCACGGGCGCCGGTGCCGCGCTCGGTGCCGCGGAAGACCTTGTTGAGCGCCTGGACCTCGATGGGATCGCCCAAGGCCGTGCCGCTGCCGTGCGCCTCGATGTAGGAGAGCGACCCGGGATCGATGCCGGAGACCGCCAGCGCCTCGGTGATCACCTCCGCCTGCCCGTCGACGCCGGGCGCGGCGAAGCCCACCTTGAGCGAGCCGTCGTTGTTCACCGCCGAGCCCAGGATCACGGCGCGCACCGAGTCGCCGTCGGCGATGGCGTCCTCCAGGCGCTTCAGGACCACGACGCCGGCGCCGCTGCCGAAGACCGTCCCGTGCGCCTGGGCGTCGAAGACGCGGACGTGGCCGTCCGGCGACATCTGCCCGTCCTCCACGTACCTGTAGCCGGCCCGCTGCCCGACGTTGATCGACACGCCGCCGGCGAGCACCATGTCGGCCTCGTTGTGGAGCAGCATCTGGCAAGCGGTGTGGACCGCCACCAGCGAGGTCGAGCAGGCGCTCTGCACCGCATGGCTCGGTCCCTTGAGGTTCAGGCGGTAGGAGATCCGCGTCGTCAGCGTGTCCACGGAATTGCCCACGATGAGCTGCACCGGGTCCACCGAGGCGGCGATCTGCGCGTTCTTCGCCAGGTTGAAGAAGAGGTAGGTGCTGGTGGTCATCCCGGCGCAGACGCCGACCAGGCCCTTGGCGCTGTCCGGCACGTAGCCCGCGTCCTCGAGCGCTTCCCAGCAGACTTCGAGAAACCAGCGGTGCTGCGGATCGAGGGTCTCCGCCTCGCGGTGGCTGATGCCGAAGAACGGCGCGTCGAAGTCCTCGATCCCCTCCGGCGTCGCCGCCGCCGGGATCCAGGCCGGATCGGAGAGCACGTCCCGCGGCACGCCGAGCGCCTCCTGCTCCGCGGCCGACAGGCGCCGGATCGACTCCACGCCGTTGCGCAGGTTGCGCCACAGCTCCTCCGGCGTCCGCGCGCCGGGGAATCGGCCGGCCATTCCGACCACTGCGATTGCCTGTTCGTGATTGTCCATGACTCTTCTCTCCCGGGATCGAGGCGCCGGCTGATCGAGCGCGCAAAGTATCCGTCAGAACTACGAAAGGAGGGGATGAGACCGAGCTGCTTCTTTTCTGAAGAGCCGCTAAAGCGTGCCGGGCTCCCTCCGTATAGAGTGTTTCAAATCGGCGGAAGCGAGACAGAAGGCTCCCCATCTCGGCGTTCGCTTTGTCCTCCTTGTCAAGGTCTTACGGCTGATCGGCGCTCCCTGGATGACGACGGCCGGCGGTCAAACCCCTCAGCCTGCCATCTGCGCCTCCTTCTCCATTTCGGCGAGGAGCGCCTCCTCGACCGTGAGCGCCATCCCCTCGAGGGTCGGTTCCGCGAACAGGAGGCGCACCGGGACGTCGACCTGGAACGCGGCGCGCAGCCGGTGCACCAACTGGGGGAGCAGCAGCGAGTGCCCGCCGAGGGCGAAGAAGTCGTCGCCGAGCCCCACGCGCTCGACGCCGAGGACGTCGCGCCAGATGCCGGCGATGATCTCCTCCGACTCGCTGCCCGGCGGCGCGCTCTCCGGCGCCTCTCTCTTAGGCTCGGGCGGCGGCAGGGCGTTACGGTCCACCTTGCCGCTGGGAGTGAGCGGCAGCGCCCCGAGCAGCACGAACGCGGAAGGGACCATGAAATCGGGCAGGCGGCCGGCGAGGAACGCGCGCAGCTCGCGGGCCAGCCGCTCCTCCCCCTCCGGCGGCCGCGCGGCGCCGCGCGGCACCACGTAGGCGGCCAGCCGGCGGTCCCCGGGCCGCTCCTCGCGCGCCGTGACCACCGCCGCGCCGACCGCCGGGTGGGCGCCGAGCGCCGCTTCGATTTCGCGCAGCTCGACGCGGAAGCCGCGGATCTTGACCTGCTGGTCGGCGCGGCCGATGAACTCGAGGCCCCCGGAGGCCCGGAGCCGCACGAGGTCGCCCGTGCGATAGACCCGGGCGCCGGGCTCCTCGCTCCAGGGATCGGGCAGGAAGCGCTCGGCGGTCAGGTCCGGCCGCCCCGCGTAGCCGCGGGCGACGCCCGCGCCGCCCACCCACAGCTCGCCGGCGATGCCGGGGGGAGCGAGGCGCCAGGCGGGGTCGACCACCCACGCCGTCGCGGCCGGCACCGGACTGCCGATCGGTGCTTCCGCCGCCGGGTCGAGCTCCGCCGCGTCGCCGGCTGCGAGATCTGCGCGCGTCGCCACGATGGTGGTCTCCGTCGGTCCGTAGGTGTTGATCAGCCGCACGCCGGGCGGCGCCAGCTCCCGCCAGGCGGCCACGTGCTCGGGCAGCGCCCGCTCGCCGCCGATGATGACCAGGCGGAGCGCCCGCGGCCAAGCGGCCGGCGACTCGCGGGAGATCATCGCCGCCGCCTGTGTCAAATGCGCGGCGAGCCCGTGCCAGAACGCCGTCGGCAGGTCGAGGACCGTGATCCCCCAGGCGCCGCACAGAGCCAGGAAGTCCTCCGTCGCGCCGAGCATGTCGTCGCCGCGCAGCACCAGGGTGGCGCCGCTCGCCAGGCAGGGGTAGATCTCCTCGGCGCTGGTGTCGAAGCTGATCGCGGCGAACTGGAGCACGCGGTCCGCCGGGCCGAGGGCGTGCTCGTCGCGGAAGGCGGTGACGTAGTTGGCGAGGGCGCCGTGGGGCACCATCACCCCCTTGGGCCGGCCGGTCGAGCCGGAAGTGTAGATCAGATAGGCGAGGCTCTCGGCCGCCACCTCCACGCACGGGTTCTCCGCCGCCTGCGCGGCGATCGCCGCCGCGTCGGCTTCGAGATCGATCAGGAGAGTCTTCGCCGGCGCGCCCGCCAGCCGGCCCAGCACGCCGCGGCTCGACACCAGCGCCGCCGCCCGCGCGTCGTCGAGGATGAACGCCAGGCGCTCGGCCGGGTAGCCCGGATCGAGCGGCAGGTAGGCGGCGCCGGCCTTGAGGACGGCGAGCAGCGCCACCACCAGCTCCGGCGAACGGTCGAGGGCAATGCCGACCACCGCCTCCGGCCCGATCCCGCGCGCCAGGAGGTGGCGGGCGAGGCGGTTCGCCCGGCGGTCGAGCTCGCCGTAGGACAGCCCTGGAGCGGCGTCGCCATCCATCGCGGTTCCCATCGCCATCACCGCGGCAGCCTCCGGCGTCGCCGCCGCGCGGGCGGCGAACAGGCGGTGCACCGGCGCGAAGCCCTCACCCACCCGGGGCGAGGGGCGCCCGCTTCCCGCCAGGACCTCGGCGCGCTCCTCGCCGCTCATCAGCTCGAGGTCCCAGAGGCGCCGGCCCGGATCTTCGACGGCGGCGGTGAGCAGACGGCGGTAGCGGGCAAGGAGGCGGTGCATCGTCGCGGCGTCGAACAGGCGGCCGTTGTAGGTGAGCGAGGCGTCCAGGCCGCCGTCCTCGCGCTCGACGAGGGTCAGCCCCGCCTCGAAGATCGCGGTGCCGAGGTCGAGGCCGCGGAGGTCGGCCTGGAAGGGCGAGAAGGTGAGCCCGCGCACGGCGAGCTCCTGCCGCGGGAGGTTCTGCATCAGGAACATGACCTGGAACGGGCTCTCCAATCCCCGCTCCCAGCCGGCGCTCCGCAGCACCTGTTCGAGCGGCAGGTCCTGGTGCGTGAAGGCGCCGAGCGCCGTCTCCCGCACCCGCCCCACCACCTCCTCGAACGCCGGATCGCCGGCGAGGTCGGTGCGCAGCAGAAGGGTATTGAGGAAGAAGCCGATCAGGCCCTCCGTCTCGACCCGGTTACGGTTCGCGATCGGCGCGCCGACGAGCACGTCCTCCTGCGCCGTGGCGCGGGCGAGGAGCGCGTCCCAGCCGGCGAGCAGGAGCATGTAGAGCGATGCAGAGTTTCGCCGGGCCAGCGCCCGCAGGCCGCGCGCGAGATCGGGCGGCAGGATCTCCGCCGCCTCCAGCATCCGGAAGCCGCTCCCCGCCGAGCGCCGCCGGTCGGCGGGCAGCAGCAGGGCGGGCGGGCTGCCGCCGAGCCGCGACCGCCACCAGGCCAGCTCCGCCTCCAGCGTCTCGCCGGCCAGCGCCCGGCGCTGCCAGACGGCGAAGTCGGCGTACTGGACGGGCAGCGGCGGCAGGTCCGGCGCCTCGCCGCCGGCAAAAGCGTCGTAGAGACCCGCCAGCTCGCGCACGAGGACGCCCCACGACCAGCCGTCGGCGACGATGTGATGGACGACGAGGAGGAGGACATGCTCCTCCTCGCCCGTTGCGTTCGCGCCGAGGCGGACCAGGGCGGCGCGCAGCAGCGGCCCGCCGGTCAGATCGAACGGCCGGCTGGCCATCTCGCTCGCCAGGCGCCGGAGCTCGCTCTCGCGCACCGCGTCCTGCAGGCCGCGGAGGTCGCAGCGCTGCAGGCGGAACGGCGAGGGAGGGAGGATCACCTGCACCGGGCTGCCGTCCCCGGACGTGCCGGGGGCGAACACGGTGCGTAACGCTTCGTGGCGGGCCATTAGCCCGCTAAGCGAGCGCTCCAAAGCGGCGGCGTCCAGATCGCCGCGCAGGCGCACGGCGCCCGGCAGGTTGTAGGCCGAGGAGGCGGCGTCGAGCTGGTGGAGGAACCACATGCGCTCCTGCGCGAAGGAGAGCGGGATGTCATGCCCCAGGGCCGCCCGGGGGACCGCGACGAGAGGCGGCAGGCGCACCGCTTCTCGCAAGCCGCGCGCCTCCTCCACCGCCCGCGCCAGGTTGCGCACCGTGGGCGCCTCGAACAGCCGCTGCAGCGGCAGCTCGACGCCGAGCGCGGCGCGGATCCTGGACATCACCTGCGTCGCCAGCAGGGAGTGGCCGCCGAGGTCGAAGAAGCCGTCCTCCGCTCCCACCCGCTCGACGCGCAGCACAGCGGCCCAGATCTCCGCCAGCAGCTCCTCCACCGCGCCCCGCGGCGCAACATACGCCTGTCCATCCTGGACCGCCGGCTCGGGAGCCGGCAGGGCGCGGCGGTCGATCTTGCCGCTCGGCGTCAGCGGGAAAGCGGCGAGGGTGACGAAGAACGCGGGGACCATGTATTCCGGCAGGCTGCGCAGGAGGAAGGCGCGGAAGGCCTCACCCCCCTGGCCCCCCTCTCCCGGAGGCGGGGGGGCGATGGGAGAGGGGACGGGGGTGAGGTACGCGACCAGACGCTTCTCGCCGCCCTCGTCACGAGCCACCGCCACCGCCTGGCCCACCGCCGGATGCCGGCCGAGCGCCGCTTCGATCTCGCCCAGCTCGATGCGGTAGCCCCGCACCTTGACCTGATGGTCGATGCGGCCGAGGAACTCCAGCTCGCCGGCGTTTCCGGCGTGCCGGTAGCGCACCAGGTCGCCGGTGCGATAGGCGCGCGCCCCGGGCTGGCCGCCGAACGGATCGGGCACGAACCGCTCCGCCGTCAGGTCCGGCCGTCCCAGGTAGCCGCGGGCCAGCCCGGCGCCGCCGATCCACAGCTCCCCCGCCACCCCGACCGGCACCGGACCGCACGCGGCATCGAGCACATAGAAGCGGGTGTTGGCGATCGGCGGCCCGAGCAGCACCGGCCCGCCGCCCGCCGCGACCGGACCCGCCGAGGACCAGATCGCCGTCTCGGTGGGGCCGTAGACGTTCCACAGCTCCGAGGCCCGCAACCACAGCTCGTCGGCGAGGTCGCGCGGCAGCGCCTCGCCGCCGCACAGGGCGCGGAAGGGCACCTCACCCCCGGCCCCTCTCCCATCTCCCACCCACCCATCCCCGGGAGAGGGGAGAACCTCGGCAAACTGCAATCCCGAATCCTGTCGTCCTTGATGTCCTTGGGGTCCTTCCTGTTCGTGTTTTTGTCTTGCTTCTTCCTGAAGCTCTCCCCTCTCCCGGCGGGGGGTGGGCGGGAGATGGGAGAGGGGCTGGGGGTGAGGTGCCCCTGCCGCCAGCAGCAGCCGCCACGTGGCCGGCGTCGCCTGCACCAGCGTCGCTCCGCAGGCTGCCAGCCGCGCCGCCAGGCGGACGCCGTCGGTGGCCTCTTCGCGGCCCACCATCTCGACCCGGCCGCCGGCGAGGAGCGGCAGGTAGATCTCCAGCCCGGCGATGTCGAACGTGATGGTGGTGAGCGCCGGCACTACGTCGGCCGCCGTGACCCCCGGCCGCTCGGCCATGGCGAGGAGGAAATTCACCACCGCCCGGTGCGGGAGCTGCACCCCCTTCGGCCGTCCGGTCGAGCCGGAGGTGTAGATCACATAGGCGAGGCTCTCGGCGTCCGCGAGCGGCGGCAGCGCTGTCGGGCTGTGCGCGGCGATCGCTTCCCGGTCGCGGTCCACGCAGACCACCCGCGCGCCGTGCGGCGGTAGCTCCGCCAGCAGCGGCAGCCAGCGCTCCTCGGTCACCAGCAGCGTCGCGCCGGCGTCCGCCAGCACCATTCCGATGCGCTCCGCCGGGTGGGACGGATCGAGCGGCACGTATGCGCCTCCCGCCTTGAGCACGGCGAGCAGGGCCACGACCAGCTCCGGCGTGCGCTCCAGGCAGAGACCCACCCGCACCTCGGGGCCGGCGCCGAGGCGGCGCAGGTGCCGCGCCAGCCGGTTCGAGCGCGCCTCCAGCTCCCCGTACGTCACCACCTCCGGTCCCTGCGAAACGGCCGGCGCCGCGGGGTTCGCCATCGCCCGGGCGCTGACCAGGTCGTGGATCAGGACGCCGCCGTCCCGCTCGATCCGGGTGTCGTTCCAGCCCTCGAGGAGCTGCCACCGCTCCTGATCGTCGAGGATCGGCAGCGCCGCGAGCGGGCGCTCGGGATCGGCCAGGATGCCGGCGAGCAGGTTTCGATAGTGCCCGGCGATCCGCTGCACGGTCGCCGCGTCGAAGAGATCGGTGTTGAATTCGAAGAAGCCCTCGAGGCGCGTGCCGTCGAGCGCTTCGGCGAGGGCGAGGGTCAAGTCGACCTGGCCCTGGTTGCGGTCGGTCGGAATGGGGATGAAGCTCAAGCCGGGCAGGCGCATCGGCTCCACCGGCTGGTTCTGCAGGTTGAACATCACCTGGAAGAGGGGCGGATAGGAGAGCGAGCGCTCGGGCCGCAGCTCGTCGACCAGCTTCTCGAACGGCAGGTCCTGGTGCCCATAGGCGCCGAGAGCCGTCTCCCGGACGCGGGCGGCGAGCTCCGCGAAGGTGAGGCCGCCGGCGACCCGCGTGCGCAGCGCCAGCATGTTGACGAACGTGCCGATCAGGCTCTCCAGCTCCGCGCGGTTGCGGTTGGCGATCGGCACGCCGACGATCAGGTCCGCGGCGGCCGTGTAGCGCCAGAGGAGCGCTTCGAACGTCGCGAGGAGGATCATGAACGGAGTCGAGCCCCGCCGCCGGCTGAGCATCTTGACCGCGCTGGACGGCTCCGGCGCGAGAGCGAATTCGTGGCGGCTGCCGTGGAACGTCTGCACCGCGGGCCGCGGCCGGTCGGTGGGCAGCTCCAGCACCGGCGGCGCGCCGGCGAGCTGGCGCCGCCAGTACGCGAGCTGGGTCTCCAGCACGGCGCCGGCCAGCCAGCCGCGCTGCCAGACCGCGAAGTCGGGGTACTGGATCGGCAGCTCGGGGAGAGGCGAGGGCCGCCCGTCGGCATCGGCGGCATCGGCGGCATCGGCGGCGTACAGCGTCACCAGCTCGCGGATCAAAAGGCGGTTCGACCAGCCATCCGAGACCACATGGTGGGCGAGGACATACAGGAACCAGTCCTCGTTGGAGAGCTCCACGAGAGCGACCTCGAAGAGCGGATCGCGGGCGAGGTCGAGCGGCCGGTCGAGATCCGCCCCCAGGCGGCGGATCTCGCCCTCGCGCCGCTCGGCCGGCAGCCCGCGCAGATCGACGCGCTCCAGGGAGAACGAGCCGGGAGGCAGGACGGTCTGCGCCGGCTGCCCGTCGACCATCGGGAAGCGCGTGCGCAGCGCCTCGTGGCGGCGCACGATCTCGGTCAGGCAGCGGGCGAGGATCACCGGGTCGAGGCTGCCGCGCAGACGCACGCCGTTGATCAGGTTGTAGGCGGTGAGCCCGGGATCGAGCTGGTGCAGGAACCAGATCCGCTCCTGGGCGAACGAGAGCGGCAGGGGCGGGCTCCCGGCGCCGCGCGGCGCCCTCTCGATGGGCGGCAGGACGATCCCCTCGCCGGCGCGGCGGGCCGCGGCGACCGCCCGGCCGAGGCCGCGCACGGTGGGCGTCTCGAACAGGCGCTGGAGCGGCAGGTCGACGCCGAGCGCGGCGCGGATCCTGGACACCACCTGCGTCGCCAGGAGGGAGTGGCCGCCGAGATCGAAGAAGCCGTCCTCCGCCCCCACCTCCTCGCGGCGCAGGACCGCCGACCAGATGCCGGCCAGGAGCTCCTCGACCGGCCCTTCGGGGGCGATGTGCCCCTGCGCCGCGCGGACGGCCGGCAGCGGATCGGGCAGCGCCCGGCGGTCCACCTTGCCGCTCGGCGTCAGCGGGAAGGCGGGCAGGCTCATGAACGCCGACGGCACCATGAAGTCGGGAAGGCTGCGCAGCAGGAAGGCGCGCAGGTCGCGCACCGGCGGCTCCTCCTGCCCCCCGCGCGGAGTGAGCCAGGCGACCAGCCGGCGGTCTCCGGCGTCGTCCGCCCGCACCGCCACGACCGCCTGGGCGACCGCGGGATGGCGGGCGAGCGCCGCTTCGACCTCGCCCGGCTCGATGCGGTACCCGCGCACCTTCACCTGGTGGTCGATGCGGCCGAGGAATTCCAGCCCGCCATGGTTTCCGGCACCGCGCCAGCGCACCAGGTCGCCGGTGCGGTAGAGGCGCGCGCCCGGACGATCGGCGAACGGATCGGGAGCGAACCGCTCCGCCGTGAGATCCGGCCGCCCGCGATAGCCGCGCGCCAGGCCGTCGCCGGCGATCCACAGCTCCCCCGGCACCCCCACCGGCGCCGGCTCGCCTTCACGGTCCACCACGAAGAAACGCGTGTTCGCGATCGGCGCGCCGAGGAGCACCGGTCCTCCCGCCGCCACCAGGCCCGCCGCCGACCAGATCGCGGTCTCGGTCGGGCCGTAGACGTTCCACAGCTCCGCCACCCGCGGGCGCAGCGCAGCGGCGAGATCGCGCGGCAGGGCTTCGCCGCCGCACAGGGCGCGGAGGGGCCGTCTCTCCGAGGAGCCAATGGGATCAGCCACGCCCGCGAGGCCCTCACCCCCGGCCCCTCTCCCAGCTCCCCCCGCTCCCCCGCCGGGAGAGGGGAGACAAGAAGAAGCAAGAAGACCCTCTCCGTTTTGCTTTTCTCCCCTCTCCCGGGGATCGGGAGGGGGGAGCTGGGAGAGGGGCCGGGGGTGAGGGCCCCCCCAGCCGCCGTCGAGCAAGAGCCGCCAAGTCGCCGGAGTCGCCTGCAGCACAGTCGCCCCGCAGGCCACCAGGCGCGCGGCGAGCCGGACGCCGTCCGCCGCCTCCTCGCGCCGCACCACCTCGACCCGCCCGCCGACGGCGAGCGGGAGATAGATCTCCAGCCCCGCGATGTCGAAGGTCAGCGTCGTCACCGCCGGCACCACGTCGGCCGCCGTCAGCCCCGGCCGCTCGGCCATCGCGAGCAGGAAGTTGACCACCGCGCGGTGCGGCAGCTCGACACCCTTGGGCCGTCCCGTCGAGCCCGAGGTGTAGATCACGTAGGCCAGGCTCTCGGCATCCGCGCGCGGCGGCAGCGGCGCCGCGCTCTGGTGCGCGATGGCGTCGCGGTCACGGTCGAGGCAGAGGGCCGGCACGTCCGCCGGCAGGGCGGTGAACAGTCCGAGCCAACGCTCTTCGGTCACCAGCGCCGCGATCCCCGCGTCCTCCAGGATGAGGCCGGTGCGCTCCGCGGGATGGCCGGGATCGAGAGGCACGTAGGCGCCGCCCGCCTTGAGGACGGCGAGCAGGCCGACGACCATCGCGGGCGTGCGGTCGAGGCAGAGCCCCACCCGCACCTCGGCGCCCACACCCAGCCGGATCAGAGAGCGCGCCAGGCGGTTCGATTGCGCGTCGAGCTCGGCGTACGTCACGACCTCGGAGCCGCAGGAGACCGCCGGAGCGGCAGGCGTCGCCGCGGCCTGGGTGATGAACAGCGCGTGGATCAGGAGGTCCCGCGGCCGCTCGGCACGCGTGTCGTTCCACCCCTCCAGGACCTGGCTGCGCTCGGCGGCGGAGAGGAGCGGCAGCTCCGCGATCGCCCGCTCCGGATCGGCCGCCGCGCCGGCCAGGAGGTTCCGATAGTGGTCCGCCAGGCGCGCGATCGTGGCGCGCTCGAAGAGGTCCGCGTTGAGCTCGAACGAGCCGGCGAAGCCGCCCTCCTCCTCGGTGAGCGCCAGCGTGAGGTCGAACTTGGCCGTCGTCACCGCGAAGCCGTAGGGAGCGATGGTCAGGCCCGGCAGCTCCAGGGTGCCGGCGGCGTTGTTCTGCAGGATGAACATGACCTGGAAGAGTGGTGACCGCGACAGATCGCGCTCCGGATGCAGCTCCTCCACCACCTTCTCGAACGGCACCTCGCGATGGGCGAACGCGCCCAGCGCCGACTCCCGCACCCGCGCCACCAGCCCGCGGAACCCCGTGGGCGACGCGTCCGAGCGCAGGGTCAGGGTATTGACGAAGAAGCCGATCAACGGCTCGATCTCCGCCCGGTCGCGGTTGGCGTGCGGCGTCCCCACCGCCACGTCGTCCTGCCCGGACCAGCGGCTGAGCAGGGCCACGAAGCCGGCCAGCGCGGTCATGAACGGCGTCGCCCGCTCCCGCTGCCCGAGCCGCGCGATGACGCCCGCCGTCGCGGCCGGGACCGCCGCCGGCACCCGTGCGCCGCGGAACGTCTGCACCGGCGGGCGCGGGTGGTCGGTCGGCAGGTCGAGAGGCGCGACGCCGCCCAGCCGCTGGCGCCACCAGGCGAGCTGGCCCTCCAGCAGGGCGCCGCGCAGGCGCCGGCGCTGCCAGACCGCGAAGTCGGCGTACTGGATCGCCGGCTCCGGCAGCGGCGCGCCGGCATAGAGGGCCGCCACCTCGCGCACCAGGACGCCCATCGACCAGCCGTCGCTCGCGATGTGGTGCATGGTGAGTACCGCCAGGTGCTCGTCCGGCGCCAGGCGGAGCAGGAGGGCGCGCAGCAGGGGGCCGCACTGGAGATCGAACGGGCGGTCGGCCTCCGCGGCGACCTGGCGCCGCGCCTCGGCGTCCCGCAGCGCCGCGGGCAGGGCGCGGAGGTCGACGAGAGGAGACGGCGGCGCGAAGGGAGCGCCCACCACCTGCACCGGACCGGCGGGTCCTTCCGCGTAGGTGGTGCGCAGCACCGAGTGGCGCTCCACCACGCCGGCCAGCGCGCGCGCCAGTGCGGTGGCGTCGAGCCGCCCGGTGAGCCGCAGGGCGTTGGCCAGGTTGTAGGTCGAGCGGCCGGGCTCCAGGCGGTCGAGGAACCACAGGCGCTCCTGGGCGAAGGAGAGCGGGAGAGGACCGTCCTGTTCGGCGCGCGGGATCTCCTCCCAGCCTCCCGTCTCATACCCGAGCCGAGCCGCCATCTCCCGCGTCTCGGCGCCCAGGAAGTCCTCCGCCGCCAGCTCGCGCCAACGCTCGGCGGCGCGCGCGTCGACGCCCGCGTGCTGGTGGAACTTGACGTCGCCCAGCATGCGCGACGCGGCGCGGAGGCCGTCGGTCATCCGGGAGGCGCCGTCCTTGTAGGGGTCCGCCATGTCGGGGTGGTAGGCGATCCCCAGGGCGGCGCAGAGCGCGCGCAGCGACTCCTCCGGCGCGGCCACCAGGTCCTCGAAGCGGACGCTGTGCCGGCGGTCCTCCGGGATGCTCTCCAGGAAGCCCTCGATGTTCCCCTCGGCGAGGAGCCAGCTCATCTCCGCGAGCTGCCGACGGCTGAAGCCGTTCGCCCGCGGGAAGAAGATCTGCTCCAGGCGCGCCTCCTCGAAGGAGCGGATTGCCGCGTACGGATGGCGCAGCAGGTGGACGTAGCGCGGCCGGTCGAAGATCTCCTCGGCCCGTTCCAGGACCGCCGGGCTCCAGGCATAGGTGGGGGTCTTGTCCACCAGCATGCGGCCGCCGATCCACTCCTGGAGGCGGCTGTAGAAGCCCGGCACGGTCTCCCCCGCCGCCGCCAGCGCGGCGATCTGCTCGCGCGCTTCGTCCGCGCCGCAGCGGCGGGCCTCCATCACGGCGCGGATCGCCCCTTCGAGGCGGAAGGCGTCGCGGCCCGTGAACGCCGCGCCGCGCTCGGCCAGGGTGGCGAAGCCGAGGAGCTCGAGCTCGGGCGGCGCGAAGAGGGCGGGGTTGCCCCCCAGCATCACGCGCAACAGCGTCGAGCCGGCGCGCGGCGGCGAGAGGATGAAGACCGCGGGAGGATTCCTCTCCGCCGGCGCCGGGAGCGGCGCCGGTTGGCGGATCAGCGCGCGGAAATGATCGAGGAGGGCCGAATCCACGCGCGAGCCTGGGAGCGCCGGCGTCTCGCCGGCACCGGCGGATGCCGGCGAGACGCTGGCGCTCCCAGGGAGAAGCCGCGCTACCGCGGCGCCGTGCTGCTCCGCCAGGTAGGCGGCCAGCTCGGCGATCGTCGGACGGTCGAAGATCACCACCACGTGGACGATCTCCGCCAGCTCGCGCTGCAGACGGTTGACGAGCACCGCGCCGCTGATCGAGCTGCCGCCCAAGGCGAAGAAATTGTCGTGGACGCCGAATCCCCCGGCGCTCACGGCCTCGCCGAGGACCTCGCGCCACAGGCCGGCGAGCCAGCTCTCCAGAGGCGTCCGCGGCGCGACCGGCGAGCCGGCAGCCGCCGGCCGCGCCGCGGGCGCCGGCAGCGCCTTGCGATCGACCTTGCCGCTCGGGGTGAGCGGCAGCGCCGGCAGGATCACCAGGGCGGCGGGGAGCATGTGCTCGGGCAGGGTGCGGGCGAGCGCCGTCCGCACTTCGCCAAGGTCCGGCCGCGGGCCTGCCGGGTCGACGGCGAGGTAGGCGATCAGCCGGGCTTCGGATCCCTCGCCGGTCCGCGCCGCCGCCACCGCGTCGCGCACCCCCGGCAGGACGGCCAGGGCGGCCTCGATCTCGCCCAGCTCGATGCGGAAGCCGCGCACCTTCACCTGATGATCGATGCGGCCGAGGAACTCGACGGCGCCGTCGGGCAGGAAGCGCGCCAGGTCGCCGCTCCGGTAGAGCCGCGCCCCCGGCTCGTTCCAACGCAACGCCAGCGGATCGGGCACGAAGCGGTCCGCCGTCAGGTCCGGCCGCGCCAGGTAGCCGCGCGCGAGCTGCACGCCGCCGATGTGGAGCTCGCCGGCGACGCCGGCCGGCACCGCCTGGCCGGTCTGATCCAGGAGCAGGATTCGAGTGTTGCTGACCGGGCGTCCGATCGGCACGCTGCCGGATCCGCCTTCCCGCTCGCACTCCCAGAAGGTGACGTCCACCGCCGCTTCGGTCGGGCCGTAGAGGTTGTGCAGCTCGGCGCCCAGCCGCGCGTGGAAGCGGCGCACAGTTTCGGGCGGCAGCGCCTCGCCGCTCGCCATCACGCGGCGGATCGACGCGCAGCGCTCCACCCCCGGGGCATTGGCGAACACGCGCAGCATGGAGGGCACGAAGTGCAGCGTCGTGATCCGCTCGCCGGCGATGGTCTCGACCAGGTAGGCGGGGTCCCGGTGCCCGCCGGGCAGCGCCATCACCAGGCGCGCTCCGACGAGCAGCGGCCAGAAGAATTCCCACACCGAGACGTCGAAGCTGAACGGCGTCTTCTGGAGCACGGCGTCGTCCGGCGTCAGGCCGTAGCGGTCCTGCATCCAGAGCAGGCGGTTGACGATGCCGCGGTGGCTGTTCATCGTCCCCTTGGGCCGGCCGGTCGAGCCCGAGGTGTAGATCACGTAGGCCAGGGAGTCCGGGAACGTCAGCGGGAGCACCGGCACTCCGCTCTCCGCCCCCGGAGCGGCGACGCCGTCGAGCGCGATCACCGCCGCCCCGTGCGCCGGTAGCAGCGCCGGCAGCAGGTCGAGCAGGCGCTCCTGCGCCAGGAGCACGGGCGCCGCCGCGTCGTCCAGCATGTAGGCCAGGCGGTCGGCGGGATAGGAGGGATCGAGCGGCAGGTAAGCGCCGCCGGCCTCGAGGATCGCGAGGAGGCCGACCACCATCTCCAGCGAGCGCTCGGCGCACACCGCCACCACCACGTCCGGGCCGACCCCCAGCGCCCACAACCGGCCGGCCAGCCGCCGCGCCGCCGCCAGCAGCTCCGCATAGGTGAGCACCTGTCCCGCGCAGCACACGGCCGGACGGCCGGGTGTGCGCCGGGCCTGCGCCGCGATGAGAGCGTGCAGAGAGCCCGCTCCGCCGGCTTCGACGAGCCAGCGCGCGATGCTCGGATCGTTCGTGTCGTTCCATTCGGCGAGGAGCTGGTGCTCCTCGCCGGCGGAGAGGAGCGGGAGGTCCGCGAGCCGCCTCCCGGGGTCGGCCGCCGCGGCGGCGAGCAGGCGGGCGAAATGGAGCCCCAGGCGGGCGATCGTCGCCGCGTCGAAGAGGTCGGTGTTGTACTGCCACACCAGGTCGAGGCCGTCCGGCCCCTCGTTGGCGCGCAGGGTGAGATCGAGCTTCGCCGCGCTCTCCTCCAGGTGCAGCGATTCGAGGGTCAGCCCGGGCAGCCGCAGCGGCTCGCCGGCGGCGGCGAGGAGCGCGAGCTGCACCTGGAACAGCGGCGTCTGGGAGAGGTTGCGCTCCGGCGCCAGCTCCTCGACGAGCTTGGCGAACGGCAGGTCCTGGTGGGCGAATGCGCCCAGCGTCAGCTCCCGCGTCCGCGCCAGCAGCTCGCGGACCTCCAGATCCTCAGCGGTAGCTGAGAAAGCGGGCATGCGCAGCACGAGCGTGTTGAGGAACAACCCGATCAGCTCCTCCACCTCCACCCGCGTGCGTCCGGCCACGGGAGTGCCCACCGTGAGGTCCGCCGTCCCGGCATGGCGCGCCAGGACTGCGAACAGGCCGGTGAGGACGCCCATGAACAGCGTCGCCCCCTCCCGCGCGCACACCCGGCGCAGCGCCGCGATGGCGTCTGCCGGCATCTCCTGGCGCAGGTTGCGGCCATGGAAGCGCTGCACCGGAGGCCGCGGCCGGTCCGTGGGCAGCGGCGACACCGCCGGCGCGCCCGCCAGCCGCTCGCGCCACCACGCCAGCTGCGCCGCGAGCGCCGCCGGGTCGGCCAGCCACGCCCGCTGCCATTCCGCGTAGTCGGCATACTGGATCGGCAGCTCGCCGAGCGCCGCCGGCCGCCCCTCCCGCAGCGCGGGATAGAGCGCCGCGATCTCCCGCACCAGCACGTCGAGCGACCACGCATCGCTCACGATGTGGTGCAGGTTGAACAGCAGCGTCCACTCGTCCGTCCCAAGCCGCAACAGCGTCACCCGCACCAGCGGCCCCTGCGCCAGATCGAACGGCCGCCACGCCTCGAGGGCGCTCCACGCCGCCACCTCCGCATGCCGTTCCGCAGCCGGCAGGCCGCCCAGGTCGACGACCGGCAAGGCGATCTCCAGAGCCGGAGCGATCACCTGCCGCGGCCCTTCCCCACTCTCCACGAACGTCGTGCGCAGCGCCTCGTGGCGGCGCACGACCGCGTTCAATGAAGCGCGCAGCGCCGCCACATCGAGGGCGCCAACCAGGCGGAGGGCCGCCGGCAGGTTGTAGGCGACGGAGCCCGGGTCCAGCCGGTCGAGAAACCACAGTCGCTCCTGCGCAAAGGAGAGCCGCGGCGGCCCGCTGTGCACCAGCCGCATCAACGGAAGCATCCCTGGAGCTTCATCGGTCTTGAGCCCCGCGATGACCCGCGCCAGCCCGGACACCGTGGGCTGCTCGAACATCCGGCGCAGCGGCACCTCGGCTCCCAGCTCGGCGCGCACCCGAGAGACGATCCGCGTGGCGAGCAGCGAGTGGCCGCCCAGCGTGAAGAAGTTGTCCTCCGCTCCCACCCGTTCGACGCCCAGCACCTCCGCCCAGAGGGCCGCCAGCCGCTCCTCCAGCGGGCCGTTCGGCGCCACATACCGCCCGGCCGCGAGCGCCGCGCTATCCGGCGCCGGCAGCGCCTTGCGGTCCACCTTGCCGCTCGGCGTGAGCGGCAGCGCCGGGAGGACCACGAACGCCGAGGGGACCATGTACTCGGGCAGCGTCCGCCGCAGGTGCTCCTGAAGCTCCCCAGGCTCCGGCTGCTCGTGTCCTTGCTGTCCTTGCTCTCCCCCAGCCACCAGGTACGCCACCAGCCGCCGCTCCTCCCCCTCGCCTTTCACCACCACGACCGCCTGCGCCACGGCCGGATGGCGGCGGAGAGCCGTCTCGATCTCGCCCAGCTCGATGCGGAAGCCGCGCACCTTGACCTGGTGGTCGATGCGGCCGAGGAATTCCAGCGCACCGCCCACCCGCCGGCGCACCAGGTCGCCGGTGCGGTAGAGGCGTGCCCCCGCCGCAGCGGCGAACGGATCGGGCACGAACCTCTCGGCCGTCAGCCCGGGCCGCCCGAGATAGCCGCGCGCCACGCCGTCGCCCGCGATCCACAGCTCGCCCGGAACGCCCAGCGGCGCCGGCTCGCCCGCGAGATCGGCGCGGTCGATCACGTAGAGGCGGGTGTTGGCGATCGGCGCGCCGAGCGGCACCGGTCCGTCCCCGGGCTCCACCTCCCCCGCCGCCGACCAGATCGCCGTCTCCGTGGGGCCGTAGACGTTCCACAGCTCCGCCACCCGCGGGCGCAGCGCCTCGGCGAGGTCGCGCGGCAGCGCTTCGCCACCGCAGAGGGCGCGGACGGCGAAGCCGGCCGCGCCGGCAAGCACCTCACCCCCGGCCCCTCTCCCATCTCCCACCCTCCCATCCCCGGGAGAGGGGAGAACTTTGGCAAACTGCAATCCCGAATCTTCCGGTCCTTGCAGTCCTTGATGTCCTTGCAGTCCTTGTCCTGCTTTTTCCCGAATTTCCCCCCTCTCCCGGCGGGGGGTGGGTGGGAGATGGGAGAGGGGCCGGGGGTGAGGTGTTTCCACCAGCATCCGCCATGTCGCCGGCGTCGCCTGCACCACCGTCGCGCCGCACGCGGCCAGCCGCGCGGCGAGGAGCGCGCCGTCGGAGGCTTCCTCGCGGCTCACCATCTCCACCCGGGCGCCCACCGCGAGCGGCAGGTAGATCTCCAGCCCGGCGATGTCGAAGGAGATGGTGGTGAGAGCCGGCACCACGTCGCGGGCGGTGAGGCCTGGGCGCGCGGCCATGGCGAGGAGGAAGCTCACCACCGCGCGGTGCGGGAGCTGCACCCCCTTCGGCCGGCCGGTCGAGCCCGAGGTGTAAATCACATAGGCGAGGCTCTCGTCACCGATCTCCCCGCGCGTCAGCGCCGAGGACCGCTCCGCCGCGATCGCCGCGCCGTCCCGGTCCACGCACAGCACGCGCGGGCCGTGCGCGGGGAGGAGGCCGAGCCAGCGCTCCTCGGTCACCAGCACGGCGGCTCCGGCGTCCTCCAGCACCAGGTCGAGGCGCTCGGCCGGATGCCCGGGATCGAGCGGCACGTAGGCGCCGCCGGCCTTGAGCACGGCGAGGAGGGCGACCACCAGCTCCGGCGTGCGCTCCAGGCAGAGCCCCACCCGCACCTCCGGCTCGACGCCCAGGCGCCGCAGATGGCGGGCCAGGCGGTTCGAGCGCGCGTCGAGCTCCGCATAGGTGAGCTCCTGCGCGCCGCTCGTCACCGCCGGCGCTGCGGGCGTCCGCGCCGCCTGGGCGGTGAACAGCTCGTGGACGAGGAGGCCGGGCGGACGCTCGGCCCGCGTGTCGTTCCCCGCCTCCAGGAGCGCGCTCCGCTCCGCCGCGGAGAGGAGCGGCAGCTCGCCGATCCGCCGCTCGGGATCGGCCACCGCCGCCGCCAGCAGGCGGGTGTACTGCGCGGCGAGGCGCTCGATCGTGGCGCGGTCGAAGAGGTCGACGTTGTGCTCCAGATCCGCGGCGCAGCCGTCCGTCCCCTCCTCCAGGGTGAGGGTCAAGTCGAGCTTCGCGGTGTTCGCCTCGTAGGGGTGGGGCGCCAGCGTGAGGCCGGGGAGGTCGAGCGCCTCCATGCGGGCGTTGAGGAGGTTGAAGAGGACCTGGAAGAGCGGCGGCACGCTCAAAGTGCGCTCCGGCCGCAGCTCCTCGACCACCTTCTCGAACGGGACGTCGCGATGGGCGAACGCGCTCAGCGTCTCGGCGCGCAGCCGGCCGAGCAGCGCGGCGAAGCTCGGCGCTCCCGCCAGGTCGGCGCGCAGTGTCACGGTGTTGACGAAGGGACCGATCAGCTCCGCCACCTCGCCCTGGTCGCGGCAGGCGTGCGGCGTGCCGACCGTGAGGTCCTCCTGCCCCGAGAGGCGGTGGAGCAGGGCCGCGAACGCCGCCAGCGCGGTCATGAAGAAGGTCGCTCCCTGCTGCCGGCCCAGGGCGCCGGCCGCCGCCGCCAGCGGCGCCGGCAGGGTGAACGAGACCACGGCGCCGCCGAAGGTCTGCGCAGGGGGACGCGGGCGGTCGAGCGGCAGCTCCAGCGGCACGGCGCCGGCCAGGCGCTCGCGCCAGAACGCGATCTTGCGCTCCAGGACTTCGCCGCGCAGCCAGTCGCGCTGCCAGACGGCGAAGTCGGCGTACTGCACCGGCAGCTCCGGCAGTGTCGTGAGACGGGCGGGCTGGCCCTCGACGGCAGAACGGTAGAGCGCCCCCAGCTCGCGCACCAAGACGCCCGAGGACCAGCCGTCGCTCGCGATGTGGTGCATGGTGAGCACCGCGACGTGCTCGGCGGCGGCGAGGCGCAAGAGGACCACGCGCATCATCGGGTCCCGCTCGAGGTCGAACGGGCGGTCGACCGCGGCGGCGAGCCGCAACCGGGCTTCCCCCTCGCGGCGGGCCGGCGGCAGCGCGGAGAGATCGACGACCGGCAGCGGGAACCGGGCGCCGTCGGGAGGGGCGGGGCGGACCCGCTGCACCAATGCGCCCTCACCCCCGGCCGGGGGTGAGGGCGCCGTGAGCTCGAACGTCGTGCGCAGGGTTTCATGGCGGCGGACGATCGCGCCCAGCGCCGCGGCGAGCGCCGGCACCGCGAGCCGCCCCCGCATGGCGAGCGCCGCCGGGATGTTGTACGCCGTGCTCCCCGGCTCCAGGCGGTCGAGGAACCAGAACCTCTCCTGCGCGAACGAGACCGGGAACGCGCCGCCGCCCGCGGCGTCGCGCGGCTGCACGGGGATGCGCTCCGGCGCCGCCGCGGCGTCCGGCTCGGCGCGGCGCAGCCGGCGCGCCAGGAGGTCGCGCTGCTGCGGCGTCAGGCCCTTCAGGATGTCCGGATCCATCAGAAGGCGAACCGCAGGCGGACCTTCAGGATGTACGAACGGCCGGGCGAGAGAGGGCTCAGCCCCTCCGCCCGCCGCTCCACGTCGAGGTCCTGGACGTCGTTGTAGATCAGGAAGTACTCCGCTCCGGGCCGCGTCCAGGTGATGGCCATGTTGGCCCCGAAGTTGTCGCCTTTGTTCCACTGCAAGAGACTGCGGATCAGCAGGTTCGTCGTCACCGAGTACGACAGCTCGGAGTAGTACAGATCGCTGGTGAAATTGCCGTGCGGCGTCTCGAACCGGTTACGGTCCCAGCTCCACTGCGTGAAGAGCCCCTTGAGCGGGCGGTAGATGATGGAGACCAGCGTACGCAGGCGGGTGCCGTCGTAGTAGTTCCCATCGTCGAACCACAGCGTGCAGCCGAGCGGCTTCGTGTAGTCCGTGCCGATCCCGACGAAGAAGTTGCTGAAGCGGTATTCGCCGGGCGGGATCGCCACTCCCTTGTGGAGCACGAGCGGCTGCTTCAGGACCTCGATCCTGTCGTAGGAGAGGATCGCGACGCCGGCCCGCTGCGGGCTGATCAGCGAGATTTCGCGCAGCCAGGACTGCGAGACCAGCCGGCCCGACTGGTCGAGCACGTAGTTGAAGTCGTTGATCACCGGCGCGAAGTGGATCGGTCCCCAGTCGGGATGGAAGAACGTGGTGAACTCCGTCTGGCTCTTCTTCACGCCGAGCCGCGTCGTGTAGCCCATCTCGGGATCGAAGTTGTCGCCGATGTCGGTGTAGGAAGTGCGGGCGCGGAACAGCTCGGTCTTGTAGAGCAGGTCCGCCGAGGCGGCGTAGTCCTTGCCGGCGAGCCCCGGCGTCTCGGTGCGGGCGAGGAAGCCGGCGGACGAAAATTTGGGGGTGAAGGCGTAGTTCCAGTCGAGGCCGCCGGCGCGGTTGTACGCCGGGCCGTCGGGGTCCTTGTTGAGCCCGATGATGCCGATCGACGAGCCTTCGCCGAGCGACTGTTTGAGCCGCAGCACGGTGTAGTTCGTCTTCGGCTCGACGGCGACGCTGCCGTTCGCGCTGCGAAAGCCGAGGTCCTGGGTGGTCAGGTTCAAGAGCCCGATGTCCGTCCCGCTGTCGAGCGTGCCCGTGAGCTTGACGCCGCCCAGCACCGGGACCGCCTGCCGGCCGTCCTCGGTGAGCCCGATCTGCCGGCTCCAGAAGAGCTGGAAGCTGTCGGGATCGTTGAAGTTCGTGCCGCGGTCGCCGAAAAAGAAGATGTTCGAGCCCTCGAGAAAAAACTGGCGCTTCTCGGGATAGAGCAGCTTGTAGGGCGTGAAATTGACCTGCTGCAGATCGGCCTCGGCCTCCGCGAAGTCGGTGCGCGCGGTGACGTCGACCACCAGGTTCGAGGTCAGGCCCACCTTGAGGTCGGCGCCGGAGATCCCGGTCGTGCTCTCCCCCGTCCGCGCGTCGTTGCGGTAGCGCGCGAGCGCGTAGGGGATGAATTGGTAGCCGGCGCCGGAGGTGATGCCGCTCAACCCTTCGATGGTGCCGAAGTGCGAAACCCGGTAGCGCCCCCAGGCGCCGTTCTCGCGTGGCAGCGGCGCCCAGAAGGAGTCCTCCGTGTTGTGGGAGACGAAGCGGCGCATGTTGAAGCCCCAGGTCTGCGGCTGTGTCTTGGGGAAGCGCAGCGTCTTGAACGGGATCGCGATCTCCGCCGTCCACCCCTGGGCGTCGCGGCGCGTGGCGGCCTGCCAGATGCCGTCCCATTCGTAGCTGACCCCCTCACCCTCCCGGCGCACGATCCCGTCCACCTGCGCCCCTGCCGGGTTCACCATGAACAGGTACCCGTTACTACGGTCGTGGAAGGTGTCGAGGATGATCTGGATGGAGTCGTCGTACGTCAGATCGCCGTCCCGCCGCATGATGTTGCCGACGATGGTCGCGGCTTGCGAGTCGTAGCAGCGGATGCCGAAATAGATGCTCGTCGAGTCATAGGCGATGCGCGCTTCCGTCCGCTCGGTGGCCGGCTGGCCGACGTTGGGCTCGTATTGCGTGAAGTCTTTGATGAGAAACCCCTGCTGCCACACCGGATCGTCGAGCTTGCCGTCGATCACCGGCGGTGTGTCGATGCGCCGCGCCTGCACTGCATAGGCGCCTGGCGACACCGCGGGCTCCTCCGCGCGCACGGCCGGCGCGGACAGGCTGAGCATGCAGATGGCCAGGATCAGACGTTTCATTCCGCAGAAGCGCACAGCTTGTGACGTGAACGGGTAAACCGGTGAGAAGCGAAAAACAGCTCTCAGTGAAGGGATTGGAAGTCTCACTGTCCTCTTGGTTAGAGTGTCTATCATCTCCGGAATCGAGACAGGCGGGCGAGTATACATTGACTCATCGCTCCGCGTGCATACATCTCGGGCCTTGACACTTCCCCGTTGCTCAGTCATGATTTCGGCGAGCCAAAATTCCTCATGAAGATCGCCGAAACCTCTCCCTCGCTCCCGGAAGTCCACCGCAGCGTTCCCATCCCCTTGGCCGGCACGTGGACGCGCCGGCTTTTCGCCTTCGCCGGTCCGGCCTACCTGGTCAGCGTCGGCTACATGGATCCGGGCAACTGGGCGACCGACTTGGCGGGCGGCGCGCGCTTCGGCTACCAGCTCGTCTGGGTGCTGCTGATGAGCAACCTGATGGCGATGCTGTTACAGACCCTGGCGGCGCGCCTCGGAGTGGCGACCGGCAAGGACCTGGCGCAGGCGTGCCGCGACTGGTATCCGCGGCCGCTCGTCTATCCCCTGTGGGCGCTCTGCGAGGTGGCGATCGTCGCCTGCGACCTGGCGGAGGTGCTGGGCGCGGCCATCGGACTCCAGCTCCTGTTCGGCCTGCCGCTCCTGGCCGGCGTGCTGATCACCGCGCTCGACGTCCTCCTCCTCCTCGCCCTGTCGCGGCTGGGCATGCGCCGCATGGAGGCCTTCATCCTGTCGCTCGTCGCCACCATCGGCGCCTGCTTCGCGATGGAGATGTTCCTCTCGAAGCCGGACATCGCGGCGATCTTCGTCCACTTCATTCCCCG